>TARA_R110002012_G_scaffold5683_5_pt1 | contig 42438 bp, 34 predicted proteins | sample TARA_R110002012 | Tara Oceans TARA_R110002012 (sample SAMEA4396515) | marine metagenome | biome: Westerlies Biome; feature: [DCM] deep chlorophyll maximum layer (ENVO:01000326); material: water (ENVO:00002006), including particulate matter (ENVO:01000060) such as... | depth 40 m
TACCCATGTATCGTTTCTTGTTTCCCCAAATCTTTCATCACCTTGGCTTCAAAAGCCAATAATTCTTGCCATTTGGTATCCACTTCTTTGCGATCGCCATATTGTCTGGCAAAGCCTAAAAACATGGTGTAGTGGTTGGCTTCGCTTACCATGAGATTTCTATAAAATTCAGCTAATGTTTTATCTTCTAATTGTTCGCTCAACAACCGAAATCGCTCACAGCTACGGGCTTCAATAAGCGCTGCATACAACAGCCTATGCACTAACTGCGTAGTGCGACTGCCGCCTTTCGGGAAAAACTTAGTAATGGCAATCACATACTCGTCTTTTCGGTCGCGACCCATGACCCAGCCGCGTTCGAGTATTTTGTCGTGTACCATTTTAAAATGACTGATTTCCTCTTTTACCAATAAAACCATCTCTTGTACCAATTCGGTATATTCTGGAAAGGAAACAATGAGTGAGATAGCGGTAGAAGCTGCTTTTTGCTCGCAGTACGCATGGTCTGTCAGGATTTCCTCAATATTTTTTTCAACAATATTTACCCATCGCGGATCGGTAGGAAGTTTAAGTCCGAGCATTTGTATGTGCTTTTCAGGTTCCATCAAATATCTAAATCAAATTCTTGGCGCAGTTTTTCAATCAGCGGATTCTTTTCTTTCAACTTCTCGAATTTTTCTTTCGGGGTATAAGCATATCGCTTTACTTCAGCTTCATTTACTTCTATGGAAAGATCTACATCATAATTATTCAGCTGCTCTCTCAGAAATCCTAGCAATTCGTATTTAGCGCGTTCTACTTCCGTTTTTATGGTATTGTTCGGAAACTCTAAATGCAACAAATTCCCTTCTAACCGTGGTACACCCATCGACAGGTGAGAATGTAGGTTGAAATTACCTTCTCCTTCCATCTTTTTAGTATATGTATTCCATGCCGATAGCATTTCCTCTTCTGTAAACGATTCCTTCGGAAGGTTTTTCTGGTCAGGTTGTTTAGCAACCAATTCCTTTTGCAGTTCCTGTTTTTTCTTTATGCTCTTAAGTGATAATGCCGAAACTTTTTTTGCATTTCGCTCTGCCAGAATCTGTGGTCGTTCTATTACACGCTCCTTGTCTTTATTTGATGTATCTGGGGGAATATTGTCAGCAGGTTCAGTTTCGGGCTCTGGCGCAACAGGTTCTTTAGTACCAGCGTTTAAATCATCTACTTTCTTAGCAACATGGGTGGCTGCAGGCTGTTTTTCTAGAATTGGTGCATCTACCTTTTCTACAACCACATTTTCAAAATGGGAAGGGGGGAGAACAAACCGCTCCTCGTTCAGGTTAGGCTTTTTTTTTTCAGCCTTGGCAGTAAGTGAAGCCAATTGCATTAAGCAAAGCTCTACTAATAACCGCTGATTTCTACTCGATTTGTATTTAAGATCGCAGGTATTTGCCAAATCGATTGCTTCTATTAAAAAAGTAGCAGTCGTTTTTTGTGATTGTTCAAAATACATGGCTTTTACCTGTTCACCGACTTCAAGCAATGAAATTGTTTCTTGGTTTCTGCATACCAATAAATCTCGAAAGTGGGAGGCAAGACCCATGATAAAATGGTGGCCATCGAAGCCTTTGGCCAAAATGTCGTTGTATGAAACCAGAACTTGCGGAATGTTATTTGACAGTAGGAGGTCTGTTATACTGAAATAGTACGTGTAATCCAGTACGTTTAAATTTTCAGTAACGGCTTCTCGAGTTAGGGTTTTTCCGCTAAAACTAATAACCCTGTCAAAAATTGAGAGTGCATCGCGTAAGGCACCGTCTGCCTTTTGGGCGATAATATGTAGCGCGTCATCATCTGCTTGTACTCCTTCAGATTGTGCCACTTCGGCCAGATGGCCTTTGATATCTTGAACCGTAATTCGTCTAAAATCGAATATTTGGCAACGCGATAAAATAGTAGGGATGATTTTATGCTTTTCAGTAGTTGCTAGAATAAAAATGGCATGCTTTGGAGGCTCCTCTAAGGTTTTTAAAAACGCGTTAAAAGCGGCAGAAGAAAGCATGTGTACCTCATCTATAATGTACACTTTATAAGTCCCTACCTGTGGCGGAATGCGTACTTGATCAATTAAGTTTCGGATATCATCAACCGAGTTGTTAGAAGCAGCATCTAACTCAAAAATATTGAAAGCAAAATCTTCATCGTCACGTTCTGTACCATCCTGATTGATTTTCTTGGCCAGAATACGTGCGCAAGTAGTTTTTCCAACACCACGCGGACCTGTAAACAAAAGCGCTTGCGCCAAATGGTCGTTTTCGATCGCATTTTCAAGCGTGTTGGTAATAGCTTGTTGCCCAACAACGTCTTTAAAGACGGTGGGTCTGTACTTTCTAGCCGATACAATAAAATGCTCCATACGTATAAAACAAATATAGGAATGCCGACTTACTTTCAGAAAAATACGCACTGTGTTTTTACGCTATTTATTAACATTGAGTTACTTTTGCAGCGCAGGCCGCCTTATCGCTCTGTCCCGATCGGGATCGGGGAGGAAAGTCCGGACACCATAGGGAAGCATAGCGGCTAACAGCCGTCGGTCACGCCAGCGGCGCGATTAGGACCAGTGCAACAGAAAGAATGTACAGGTAATGCTGTAGTGAAACCAGGTAAACTCTATGCGGTGAAATGCCACGTAAACCAGCGCTAAGGGTTCCCGCCCAATGCTGGAGGGTAGGCAGCTAGAGCGTTGCAGCAATGTAACGTCCAGATAAATGATAAGGATCACGCCATAGGCGTGAGACAGAATCCGGCTTATAGGCCTGCATTTTTTAAATGATCTCCCAAGAGTTGAAGACTCCACTCTTTTGCTTCTTCAATCGAATCGAAAATTTCAAACTGGCCATCGTAAAATTTTTGCTCGAATAAGGCTGTTTTTTTAGCTGCGTCTGTATGGCACACTACGGCAATTCCTAATAATTCAGGATGCTTGTAATTGCTCAATAAATTGGGATCTATGGTATAATCGTATGCACGGTTGGCAATAGAAACAAAGGGCCGGTCTTTATAATAGGTAGAGAATACTTCAAAAAGTTGTTGTAAGTATTTTTTGCCAAATGTCACTCCTTCTTTTATGGTAGAAACAACAAAATGTTCATACACTTCGATTTCAGCAAACTCTAAATCAATGGTCTTTGATGCGGTCATTAATTAAATGTACAAAATTATTTTATACAATTAATATACAGTAAGTTGCAATTTGAAATATGCTGTGATTTAAGTTGCCTCCCTTAGAAATATTCTATAATTGAATAGATTTAACACGTAGCGAAGTAGCGTGAAATTACTTTAGATTTAGAAATGCTTTACGCCCTTCAACTAAAAAAGCTGAATACAGATCCACCGTACTTTCTCGCTTCTTCAAAATTTGGAAATTCGCTCAAATCGAGGTGTTTTGTATGCTCAACAATGAGAAGTCCGTCATCTTTCAGCATATCTTTGTCCATAATTTTCGCCACCAATTCAGAAAGTTCATCAAGTTCGAAGTTGTAGGGTGGGTCTGCGAAAATGATATCGAACTTTTCGTTGCTAGTATGAATGAATTTTAGCACATCGGCTTTTACAGTTGTAATAGGAAATTCTAGTTCTTCCGCTATTTTTTGAATGTACCCCACACAGCCATAATGCGCATCTACGCTGGTTACCTTTTCGCTTCCACGCGAACAAAACTCAAAACCAATATTACCGGTACCCGCAAACAAGTCGAGAATGTTAGTTTCGGGAAAATAAAAACGATTGTTAAGTATGTTGAACAGTGCCTCTTTTGCAAAATCGGTTGTGGGTCGAACGGGTAAGTTTTTAGGAGCCGTTAAACGTTTTCCTTTATGTGATCCTGATATAATTCGCACAGTTTTAAGTGTTTTTCAGTAAAAAATATTGGTGAGCGTCGGTTCCATCAATCGAGAGGGAAGCTTCTTCATAACCCACAGAAATGTTGCGGATATAGGTGTATAGAATGGCATAGGTAGCGTCATCTTCAGAGACGGCACCGAGTAGTACGGTTTCAACACTTTCGGGACTCCACTTTAATTGCTCAAACGCAAAGAGTACATAATAGGCTAAATCTTCAGGGGTTCTGTAGGGGTAGGTATTGCAGAGGACTAAGGCTCCGCTATCGATCAACACCAAATCTATCTCGTCTCTTCCCACATGTACATACACCTTCTTGGTGTCTCCAGATTGCTCTTTTTTAAGAAGCTGTTGTAGCAACAGGGTAGTGGCGTGGTAGTACTGAAAACTCCCAAAGGTGTCAAAAAAGTAGTTATTTACATTCACCAAAGGCACATAAACTACATGAATTTTGTGTTCATCAACCGTGTCATAGGCAATAAAATCGCCTGCCAGGATTTTGGTGTTGAACTTCAAATATTCACTGAGCTTGGTTTCATCAAAAAGAGTATCGGGAACTAAGGTATACGTGCTATGGGCATAGATAACGGTTATTTCGGTACAGGCCTTGAGTAAAGGTTCGTTTTCTATTTCAGCTTTGAGCGCGACTAGTAGATCTTGCGGATTGTATTGTGAACTAAACTTACGTTCTGAAAAATGTAGGACTTCATTCTCGTTTGGAGATTTCACCAAAAAAGAAAGTCCGGTCAATGTTACTTGAACGGACAGACTATTTCCTATAGTGGATATGTTATTGCTTTTTTGCAGTTTCTAAGTTTTTAGGCCAGTTTCCACTGGTATTTATTTCGTTCATAGAACCTACTTTAATGTATTCTCCATTCACCCCATCTACAGAAACTACCTGAAGTTCTTGCGCCATCAAATCTTTATCAAGGTCTGAAAGAAGTACCGTTTTTGGAACTCGTGCTTCAAAAACTGAATAGGTTACGTCGTTCTTAGTTAATTTCCCTGCTTTCAATTCAATTTTCGAATCAACATCTTCAACTGGGATGTTCATCATTGTTTTATATCGATCAGTACCACCGTACAATGAATCTCTCACGGGAGTAAAACGCAGTGTATCTACGATAATTTCTTCTAAAATATAACCTCCTGTCAAGGGATCTAGTCCGAAGGCCTTATTTTTTTCTACATCAGCAAAACTAGTGTCGCGTCGTTGTGTAATGGCAAATTTTGCTGTATCAATAAATTGCACTAAACTATCGAAGCTACCTGTAAAGTCGCCAACGATTTCTTGGTGTGCCAATTGTGCCGCCTGAATATCTTGTAAGTTCACGATTACCTTTTTGTACCGTGCTTCTTTTATCTTATTGAATTCGATAGGCCCTGTGATAGAACCGTATAACTTGTAGCCTAAGAATATGATGGCAATCCACAGAACAATTTGAAGTACAATTTTCATTAGATATGATTGTTTAATTTTAAAATTTATCTTTTTTTGGTCTGTCACAAATCTACAATATTTTTTTGTTCGTTCCCCTAAATTCTGAAAAAAACCTACCTATCTTTAGCCTTTGAACCTTCTTGTTTTATGGACGCTTCCCGCTTTTACAGCTTATTGAAACACGATTTTGCACATACCCCTACTGCAAAACAGGAAGTTACCCTACAATTATTATCGAAGTTTATCCTAAGCGATTCCAAAGATGAAGTCTTCTTATTAAAAGGATATGCAGGAACGGGTAAGACCACCTTGGTGGGTACCCTAGTAAAAAATCTATGGAAAGCACAGAAGTCATTTTCACTATTGGCCCCTACTGGGCGAGCGGCTAAAGTTATCGGCAACTACGCCGGAAAACAAGCGCTTACCATCCATAAAAAGATATATGTTCCAAAAAGCGAAAGTGGTGGGGGTGTTTCGTTTACCCTTCAAAAAAACAAAAGCAAGAACGTACTTTTTATTGTAGATGAGGCATCTATGATCCCAGATGTGGCACAAGAATCTAAATTGTTCGAAAATGGCTCGTTGCTAGACGACCTCATGGAATTTGTTTACAGTGGCAATAATTGTAAACTGTTGCTCATTGGCGACACTGCCCAGTTGCCTCCTGTGAAGTTAAGTCTGAGCCCTGCGCTTGACGCTAGAATTCTAGAGAGTCACTATAATAAGGAAGTCATCACTATCGAACTGGACGAGGTTGTGCGCCAACAATCTGATAGCGGTATTTTACACAATGCCACAAAATTGCGCAATGTGTTGGACTCTGGTATATATGAAAGTTTTAAATTTTCAGAATTGGCATTTCCAGAAGTTGTGCGTCCACAAGATGGACACGAACTACAAGAAGCCATTAGCGACTGCTACCATAACCAAGGTAATGAAGACACCGTTATTATTGTACGTTCTAATAAAAGAGCCAATCTTTATAATCAGAACATTCGCAATCGGATTTTATTTCAGGAAGAAGAATTGTCTGCAGGAGATTACCTCATGGTGGTAAAAAATAATTATCATTGGCTGAAACCAACCAGTGAAGCAGGATTTATTGCCAACGGTGATATTATTAAAGTACTTGAAATTTTCACATTTAAAGAATTGTATGGTTTTCGCTTCGCGGAAGTGCAAGTACAGATGATTGATTATCCCAAGATGAAACCTTTTGAAACAGTACTCCTTTTAGACACGCTCGTTTCTGAAACTTCCTCGCTTTCGTATGAAGAATCGAACCAATTGTACCAAGAGGTGATGAAAGACTACCAAAATGAAAAGAGCAAGTATAAAAAGTTCTTGGCGGTAAAAAACAATAAGTATTTTAACGCACTACAGGTAAAATTTTCCTATGCCATCACCTGTCACAAGTCGCAAGGGGGTCAATGGAATACCGTTTTTGTAGAACAACCTTATCTGCCTAACGGAATAGACAAAGAATACCTTCGCTGGTTGTACACCGCGGTGACCCGCGCCAAGGAAAAATTGTACCTCATTGGTTTTAAAAATGAATTTTTTGAGGAACTAGAGTAAACCTTTCTTCTTTTCTAGCATCTTGAACGTAGATAATTATATATTTTTGCTCACTTCAACGTAAAATAGACCGAATTGAAAATAATAGCAATGATCCCTGCGCGGTACGGCGCATCTCGATTTCCAGGAAAATTAATGCAAGATCTTGGCGGCAAGCCAGTGATTGTTCGAACGTATGAAGCCACAAAGGCTACAAAGCTTTTTGATGAAGTTTACGTAGTTACCGATAGCGATATCATCTTCAACGAAATAGAACTCAATGGAGGAAAAGCCATCATGAGTAAAAAAGAACACGATTGTGGTAGCGACCGGATCGCTGAGGCGGTAGAACACATGGATGTAGATATTATCGTGAACGTTCAAGGGGACGAACCTTTTACCAGTAAACTAGGTCTCGAACAAGTATTGGCTGTTTTTAACGGTGCAGATGCAGATAAAATAGATTTGGCATCGCTCATGACCGAAATTTACGATTGGAAAGAGATTAGCGACCCGAACGCAGTGAAAGTTGTGGTAGACAAAAACAACTTCGCACAGTATTTTTCACGATCTCCCATTCCGTACCCGAGAGACAAAAACGTTTCTGTACAATACTATAAACACAAAGGAATCTATGCGTTTAGAAAAGAGGCCTTAATGGATTTCCATAAGTTACCAATGCGTGCCTTGGAAGCTGCAGAAAAAATTGAATGTATCCGTTATCTAGAATATGGAAAGAATATAAAAATGGCAATTAATAATAATGAAGGTATCGAAATTGATACTCCAGAAGATTTAATACGAGCAAATAGAGCGTTAAAAGAAAGTTCTACGACTGCGGTGAACAATAAATACCGAAACTTCCCAATGGTACCGAAAGTGATATTCGGACAAGGAAGTTTTGATCAGTTGCCATCTATTTTAGCCGATAAGCGGAAAGAACAGGCACCTTTCATCTATCTGGTAGACGACGTTTTCAAAAAAAATGAAGCCTTTTTAGACAAACTCACCCTACGATTTAACGACAAGTTGCTTTTTGTTTCTACCTTAGAGGAGCCAAAAACCGAACAGGTTGATACGATTGTAAAAAATATTAAAAACGAATTTACCTATCTGCCTTCAGGTATCATCGGTATTGGTGGGGGAAGTGTACTCGACCTCGCGAAAGCAGTTTCTCTTTTGTTAACCAACAAGGGTAGTGCAGCCGATTATCAAGGTTGGGATTTACTTTCTAACAAAGGAGTGTATCACGTTGGTATTCCTACCATTTCGGGTACAGGTGCAGAAGTTTCTAGAACCGCAATTTTAACGGGTCCCGAGAAAAAATTAGGCCTCAACAGTGATTTCACACCCTACGATCAGGTGGTGTTAGATCCAGATCTAACGCAAGGGGTTCCTAAAAACCAGTGGTTTTTTACCGGAATGGATTGTTTTATTCATTGTGTAGAATCTCTAAACGGAACTTTCCTTAATGCTTTTAGCGAAAGTTATGGCGAGAAGGCATACGACCTGTGTAAAGAGATTTTCCTAACCGAAAATTTATCTGATGCAGAATCGCGAGCAAAACTAATGATGGCTTCTTGGCACGGTGGGATGAGCATTGCGTACTCCCAAGTAGGAGTGGCGCACGCGATGAGTTACGGACTTTCATACGTGTTGGGTACAAAGCACGGCGTAGGAAACTGTATTGTTTTTGACCATTTGCATGAATATTACCCAAAAGATGTTGCACTTTTTAAGGAAATGGTAAAGATGCACAACATCACCATCCCGCAAAATGTTTGTTCCAACCTTACCGAAGACCAAATGGAAACAATGATCGATATTGCATTGAGCCTTGTTCCACTTTGGGAAAATGCCTTGGGTGATGATTGGGAAAATATTATGACACGTGATAAATTGAAAGAGCTATATTTGAAAATGTAGTACAATACCATATTTGGGACTTTCAAAATTTATATTTAATAAACTTCTAGGCTGGAGCATCGACGGCGACTTCGATAGGTCCATTAAGAAATCGGTAATCATTGTGGTGCCGCATACGAGCTGGCATGACTTCTATATCGGTGTCTTCACACGACGCATTCTCAAAATTGAAATCAATTTCGTGGGGAAGCGCGAGTTGTTTAAACCGCCTTTTGGTTGGTACTTCAAATGGATGGGTGGCGCGGCACTAGACCGAACACCAGGCCAGAATAAAGTTGAAGCGATTGCTAAGGTTTTTGAAGGAAAAGAAGAATTTAGGTTGTCTTTGGCCCCCGAGGGCACGCGAAAAAAGGTACTCGCCTGGAAAACAGGCTTCTATTTTATTGCTTTAAAGGCAAATGTTCCTATCATTCCAGTAGCATTCGATTATAGCACCAAAACGGTCGTGATACACGACGCATTTTATCCAACAGGTGATATTGAAACTGACATGCCCGTTCTAAGAAAATTATATCAGGGCGTGATCGGCAAAAAGCCTGAATTTACATAAGCTAGGTTTCAGACAAATTCTTTGTAGCTTTACTAAAATCGATTCAAAATGAAAACTTTAACCCTTTTATTCACCTTTACAATTTGTTTTGCCTCTATTGCACAAACGCCATGTGAAAATGGTACTGCTGGCCCTTTTGAATGTAGCAAGGTTGATTTGCTCTCTCAAGTGACCTTGGCAACTATGAATTCGGTTAAGGCGAATGACTCTTGGGGTTGGACCGACCCTATGGACGGGAAAGAATACGCACTTATTTGCTTAAATGAAGCTACTGCTTTTATCGATGTCTCTGATCCTGTGAATCCTATCTATTTAGGGCAATTACCTGGTGAGAGTACAGAACATACTACCTGGAGGGATGTAAAAACCTATAATAATTATGCCTTTATTGTAAGTGAAGATGATGGACATGGAATGCAGGTTTTTGATTTAACAAAGCTGCGTAATGTAGCCAATCCGCCAGTTACTTTTACAAAAGATGCTTATTATGACGGATTCGGAAAGGCACATAATATTATAATTAATGAAGATACCGGATTTGCTTATGCTGTAGGTAGTGATACTTTTAACGAGGGACCACATTTTATAAATATTCAAGATCCACTGAATCCGATAGCAGCTGGAGGTCATGCTGCCAATGGCTATTGTCACGACGCACAAGTGGTGATTTATGATGGTCCGGATGCAGATTATACTGGTAGGGAAATCCTTTTTGGAAGTAATGAAGATGAAATCGTTATCGAAGACGTTACTGATAAATCGAATGTAGTTACTATTAGCACGATTACATATTCCAATTTTAATTACACCCATCAAGGGTGGCTTACTGAAGATCAACGTTATTTCATTCTAGGGGATGAAACCGACGAAATAAATACGGGGATCAACTCACGAACCCTAGTTTTTGATTTTCAGGACCTAGATGATCCGCAGTTCAAATTTGCGTATACTGGTCCGTCGCCGGCAACCGATCACAATGGCTATATAAAAGGAAATAAGTTCTATTTGGCGAACAATGCTGCTGGATTTCGAATGATTGATATATCAGATATTGCGAATAATGTTATGACTGAAATCGCTTTTTTTGATAGCTATCCAACAAACAATCAAGCAGGGTTTAATGGTGCTTGGAATGTGTATCCCTATTTTGAAAGTGGTAATATTATCATTAGCGATAGATCGGAGGGGATGTTGTTAGTGCGGCCCCTAAGTACTTTAGGTGTTGATGAGCAAAAGCAATTGGTATTTGAGATATTTCCCAACCCAACCCATGGCAACATCACTATTAAATCATCCAGTGGAACAATTGACTCTGTAACAATCACTGAGGTTTCGGGAAAACAAGTATATGCTGAAACGGCTGTTTTAGATGGTATTTCTAAAGAAATAGATATATCGGCATTGTCTAACGGACTTTATATCGTAACCGTAAACAATACTGAGAGTCATAAAGTTATTAAGCAATAAAATTAATTAGAGTATTGCTTTAGATATATCAATGAGTTCTTGTAAGAATTGATTATCCTTCAGAAGATTCTTCCATAGTGTGGTATACATTCTGAACATCGTCGTCTTCTTCAAGCTTTTCGATCAGTTTTTCTACGTCTTCTGCTTGTTCTGGAGATAATTTTTTGGTGATTTGCGGAATGCGTTCAAAACCAGAAGATATAATTTCAATATTGTTATCTTCTAAATACGATTGGATATTTCCGAAGCTCTCAAACGGCGCATAAATCATAACGCCAGGCTCTTCTTCATCTTCATTGTTGAAAATTTCTTCCACACCAAAATCGATAAGCTCCAATTCTAACTCTTCCATATCTAAATCGTCTGCCTTAATTCGGAAGTTACACACATGGTCGAACATAAAAACGGTAGAACCTGATGTTCCCAGGCTTCCATCTGTTTTATTAAAATAGGAACGTACATTGGCCACGGTTCGGGTGTTATTGTCGGTAGCAGTCTCAATGAGTACCGCAATACCGTGTTGTGCATATCCTTCAAAAAGCACCTCTTTATAATCGCCCAGACTTTTGTCGCTCGCACGTTTTATGGCGCGTTCCACATTATCTTTGGGCATGTTTACAGCCTTGGCATTCTGTATTACCGCACGCAGTCGAGAATTGCTATCGGGGTCTGGCCCTCCTTCTTTCACGGCCATGACAATGTCTTTGCCAATACGTGTAAAGGCCTTGGACATCGCAGACCAACGCTTCATTTTTCTTGCTTTTCTGAATTCAAAAGCTCTTCCCATAGAATAGGTTTTTATTGAGTTATGCTGGCATCAAATATAAAAATTCCGAAATCCAATTTGCAAATTTTGATACGGTATTTTCGTTAACCAATTAACTGGTCAATTACTTTTGCCAATTCAAAATCTTTATCGGTTACACCACCTGCATCGTGGGTGTTAAGCGAAATGTGCAGTTTGTTGTACACATTACTCCAATCTGGGTGATGCTCTAGTCGTTCTGCCTCAAATGCTATACGGGTCATGATGGTAAACGCCTCTTTAAAGTTCTCGAACTCAAATGCCGTATGTATAGCGTTATCGTCGTATTCCCAACCTTCATACTCTTTTAGTTTTTCCTGTACTTGTTCTTCAGTGTATGGTTTCATAGTTTAAGTTATATTAGTTAATAAGCAATAAGCAATAAGCAATAAGCGATAGGCAATAGGCAATAAGCTCTTCATAACTTTGTTCGGAGCGAGGCAAGCATCCAATTTCCAACTTCCAACTTCCAATTTCCAATTTCACACTTCACACTTCACACTTCACTCTTCACTCTTCACTCTTCACCCCTTAAAGGTACTAATTTCTTCTTTTAGCGTACAGGCATCAATTACTTCGGAAACGGTTATGCGATATGTTTTTGGTAATTTGTTTTTCTTCGGAAGGATGGCGAGATAACTATCTTCGTTGCGTTGAAAGACACTTTTAAAGACCGGTAACTGTTCACCTAATTTTTCAGCAAGCTCCCTGTAAAGGTCCTCGTGGTGAATCACATCTTCTGAAGCCAAATGGAAAATCCCGTCGCCCCGTTGGTTGATGATGTAGTGTATCTGTTGCGCTACCTTATCGGCTGTGGTGGTACTGATGATTAGGTTTGGGAAAACTTCAAAATTTGCTTTGTGTTTGGCCGCTTGTTGCAATTGAATAATCCGTGGTGAGTGTACTCCTAAAACTATTGGCAATCGTATGAGGGCCGTTTGTGCGGGTATTTCGGTTAACAACAACCGCTCGATAGCCAGTTTATGGCGGCCGTACTCACTTTCTGCTCGCGGCGAATCATTTTCATACGAAGGAAATTGAAACAAACCATCGAATACCGATACCGACGACAAAAATAACAATCGGCAATAGTGGTGTGCCTTCACATACTCGGCTAGCGATTTATGGGCTTCGAACTGCGATTTGTAATCGCCTCGGATGGCAGAAATAATCACCGATGGATTTGTTTCAGCTAAAATTTCATCTAAATTGTTGGTAGCCACATCATACTTAAAAAAGACTTGGTTGTCGCCAAAATTGCCTTCTTGCGAACAATAGGTGCCGTAGGTTTTAAAGTAGGAACGGAGTTCTTTGTACAGCATATTGCCAATAAAGCCGCTGGCTCCCAGGATTAGGATGGTATGTTTGTCGGTAGGGGATTTTGACATGAATTAAAAAATTGAGGCTTTGGTCATGGTCGTGAACTTTTCTAACGCCAACATACCGAGATAACTATTTCCTTTTTCGTTAAGACCGGGAGACCAAGTGGTAATAATAAAATTATCGGGCAAAAGCGCTACAATTCCACCGCCCACGCCACTTTTGCCGGGTAGGCCCACTTCAAAAGCAAACTCGCCAGCCTCGTCATAAAAACCACAGGTTAGCATAATGGCATTAATACGCTTGGCTTGGGTAGGAGTGAGGCAAGTATTGTTTTTCATGCAGACCCCTTTGTTTGCAAACGGAAAAAAGGCATTGCTCAATTGTTCGCAAGTCATTTCTAGGCTGCATTGGTGAAAATAAAAATCGAGTACATCTTCTACAGAATTCTCCAGATTTCCATAGCTTTTAAGCAAGTTGGCAATGGCAAAATTGGTATAGCCGGTTTCCATCTCAGACTGTGCTACTTTCGGGTTGTAATCGATTGTATCATCACTTGCCAATTGCCGCACAAATTTTAGGAGTTCAGCTTTGGGATCGTCGTAAGTAGACAGCAAGCAATCTGCTACTACAATAGCACCCGAATTAATCAACGGATTTCTTGGAATACCTTCTTCTTGTTCTAGTAATGCCAAGTAATTGAAAGGGTTTCCTGAAGGTTCTACATCGACGCGGTTCCATAGCTTATTTCCCTGATTTGCAAATGCCATGGCCAAGGTAAACACCTTCGAGATACTCTGAATAGAGAATTTGGTATAGGCATCACCCACACCGTAATTATCTTCGTGAATTCGATTGAGATAAATTCCAAATTTGGTGCTATCTACTTTAGCGAGTTCAGGGATGTAATCTGCCACTTCGCCTTTATCCTCGCGCTGAAGCAGTTCGTCGTAGATGGTATTTAGAATTTCTTGGTAATCTGCCATTAGCCTTTATAAAATGGTAACTTTACAACGGTAGCGGGTACCGTATTCTTGCGTATCTGAATAAATATTTCTGTCCCTGGCGCACTTAATTCTTTGGTTACGTATCCCAATCCGATCCCTTTTTCAACCGAAGGTGCCATGGTTCCGCTCGTTACATTTCCAACCACATTGCCTTCTGGACCAAGTATGTCGTAGCCTTGTCGTGGGATGCCTCGTTCGTTTAGTTCAAATCCGACCAATTTTCTACGGATTCCTTCTTCCTTTTGTTTTTTCAGATTTTCGCTGTTTATAAAATCTTTGTTGAATTTGGTAATCCATCCCAATCCAGCTTCTAAAGGAGAAGTGGTGTCATCTATATCATTTCCGTAGAGACAATAGCCCATTTCTAGTCGAAGCGTATCCCGAGCTGCCAATCCGATAGGTTTAATACCAAAATCGGCTCCAGCTTCCATCACTTTATTCCAAACTTGCTCAACTTCGCTGTTTTTGCAATAAATTTCGAATCCGCCACTCCCGGTATAGCCCGTAGCACTGATGATAACGTGGTCGATACCCGCGAAGTCAGCGACTTTAAAGGTGTAAAATTTTATTTCTGAAAGGTCTACTGAAGTTAATGATTGCATGGCTTCAACAGCCTTCGGACCTTGAATAGCGAGCAGCGAAAAGCCTTCAGAAAGATTTTTCATCTCAGCATTCATGGTATTGTGTTCAGAAATCCAATTCCAATCTTTTTCAATGTTTGAAGCATTTACCACGAGCAGCCATTTTTCGGCTTCCAGACGGTACACGATAAGGTCATCTACAATACCTCCATCGCTATTCGGAAAACAGCTGTATTGTGCCTGTCCGTCTGCCAATTTAGAGGCATCGTTACTGGTCACTTTCTGGATGAGCGACAGCGCATTAGGACCTGTAATTAAAAACTCTCCCATATGCGAAACGTCAAAAACGCCCACACCTTCTCGAACAGTTTGATGTTCGGCCGTGACACCTTCATAAGAAACAGGCATGTTATAGCCCGCAAAAGGCACCATTTTGGCCCCTAGCGCTTCGTGAACATGCGATAATGCAGTATTTTTCATGGATTCTGGATTTTAAGGAGAACAAAGGTAACTTTTCTTGTGTGTAGAATAAAATTTCTTGAATATCTCTTTTCGAATTCTCGCTTGCTAGAATTTTTCTTTACAAGTATCTTTACCAGAGATCGAAATTTATTTCAATCGGTTAAATTAATCCATCAGAAAAATACCATTTAATGAAGCTATTTTCAGCAGCACAATTACAAGAAGCAGATAAAGTAACCACCAAAAAGCACGGCGTCACTCTAGTAGAACTCATGGAGCGGGCAGGTACACAAATTTTTAATTGGTTGCACCACCGTATGCAAGGAGCGCAAGTGCCTATCCATATTTTCTGCGGAATTGGAAACAACGGAGGAGATGGTTTGGTAGTGGGGAGATTGTTGATTGAGCACGGCTATAATGTACATGTGTATATCGCCAATTTTACCGACAAGCGATCGAAGTGTTTTTTGATAAACTACGACCGGATTAAAGAGGTGACTAAAAAATGGCCGAAATTGATGACTTCCGAAGCTGATTTCCCCGAAATAAAACCAGAAGACATTATTATTGATGGGCTCTTCGGAATTGGGCTGAACAGACCGCCTGAAGGTTGGGTTAAAAAATTAATTCAGTATGTAAACGAACAAAAATCGTTTAAACTTTCCATAGATATTCCTAGCGGAATGTATGCCAATAAAGCACTTGAAGATGCCGAAGCGGTCATAAAAGCAAACCATACCCTAACGTTCCAAGCGCCGAAACTAAGTTTCTTTTTGCCCGAAACGGGAAGGTTCGCACCCTATTTTGAAGTCTTGGAAATTGGTCTCGACCCTGAATTTTTGCATACTGCTGAACCCATCGCCCAAGTGATTGCAAAGCCCGAAGCACAACAATTTTACAAACAGCGGGAAAAATACTCGCATAAAGGCACCTATGGGCATTCATTGATCGTTGGCGGAAGCTATGGCAAAATGGGAGCTGCTATCTTATCTACCAAAGCAGCCTATCGTACAGGTTCTGGGCTGGTAACAGCTTTTGTGCCCGAATGTGGCTATGAAATATTACAATCTACCGTGCCAGAAGCCATGGTGCTTACCGATGTAGAAGCCAATGTAATTACTAAGATAAAGTACGGTTTTGAACCATCGGCAATTGCCGTAGGTATGGGCATAGGAACCCAACCAGATACCGTTGCTGCGCTTAGTACGCTTTTTAAGGAAGCCAGATGCCCCATGGTGATCGATGCCGACGCAATTAATTGCTTAGCGAACCACAAAGCGTTATTAAAAGTGCTCCCAGAACTTTCTGTGCTCACACCACATCCTGGCGAGCTAGAGCGGTTGGTAGGTGAGTGGAAAGACGATTATGAAAAACTGGAGAAAACCAAGGCGTTTGCAAAAAAATACAATGTAATTGTGGTGATTAAAGGAGCGAATACTGTGGTTGTCATTGAAAACAGATTGTACATCAACACAACGGGAAACCCAGGGATGGCCACCGGCGGAACGGGCGATGTGCTTTCTGGAATGATTGTGGGACTGTTATCCCAAGGCTATGACCCATTAATCGCATCTGTATTTGGTGTATACCTTCACGGTAGCGCAGGAAACTTGGTGACACAAGATCTCGGATTTGAAGCCTTGATGGCACATGACGTCATAGAAAATATCGGGGCTTCGTTTTTAGAGCTGTTTGCGCCAGACCAAACCGAACAAGAAACAAAAAACGCATAAAAAAACGCGCTAAACGGTTTCTGGTACCTTTTTAGCGCGCACTTGCATCTTTATTTCAGTAGTTATAATAACGAGGCCAACATCGTTTTTAATTCAGGGTCGGAAGGTCTTGGAGCGCTTGGGTCTACCACATTTCCTTCTGGGTCGATTAATATAAACCTTGGGATTCCTGCAATTCTATATTCTTTAATAAACTCAGATTGCCAGCCCTTAGGCGCAAAAATCTGCACACCACCCAATTCTTTATCGGCTACCATGGCTTTCCAATTAGCTTTGGCCTGATCCCATGAGCCTTTGTGGCTTCTATCATCATCAATACTCATGCTCACAAAAACGATGTTCTTGTCGTGTAGTTCGGTTTCTAAAGTTTTTAGATAAGGAATTTCTGCCTTGCAGGGAGCGCACCATGTGGCCCAGACATCGATGTACACATATTTTCCTTTTAAGTCAGACAAGGAAGTAGTACCACCTTTGTAATTTTCATACTCTTGAAAGGTAGGAGAGGGGGCGCCTTTTGGCAATGCTTCACGCAGTGCTATCATGCTTCCGTAGTACCCTTGCAAACTTTTTATGGTGCCTTCAAGGTTCTCTTTGCTTTTACGCACCAATAAGGTATCCACATCTTTTTTGCTTTCAATAAAAATAGTGAGTTCGGCACGCGCATCCTGCATTGCTTTATCCAGGCCTGCTGCATCTAAATTATCGAAATCGCCACCAAACAATTTCTCTTCTTTTAAGGACTTTTCAGCCAAGAAATTGCTATTCTCTGCACCTTCACCCGTGTACTTTATAGATTCATCAAATTCTTTGGTATCCATCGTGAGGGTAAGGTCGTACCCGTTTTTCAGAAATAGGCTCGAACTCTCTACGCCATCGAAAAAGTAGTAAACATCGGGTTCCACGGTTAAGGTATCGCTAAAGGTACCGTCTTCATTTACGGCAATCACTTTTTTAAATCCGCGTTTCTCAACAATCAGGGAGTCGCTATTCGGGTTGTTGATGGTTCCAGAGAACGTGACGTAATCTTTTTTGGGAGTTTCTTCTTGGCATGCAATAAGTGCCAAAACACTGAGGATAAGAAGTATTTTCTTCATTTTTATTTCGTTTATGGTCACAAGTTAAATGAATAATTTTTGGTTTTGATAAATATAGGTTGAAACTTAACATGAAATTGTATTTTTGTGAAAACAGCCCAAACCATGCAGGAAACCCATTATATAAGCTCAGAGAATCTAGACCTTCCGGTGCTGAGTACTATTTTAGACACAAACATGTTATTGGCCCTTTCAGAAGAGGCCACGCTCAATATTAAAAAGTCGTTCGACTACCTTCAGGAAAAAATTAAAAATGATAAAAGTCCTGTGTATGGTATCAACACAGGCTTCGGGTCGCTTTGTAACGTGAAGATTGCCGATGAAAACCTTAGTAAATTACAGGAAAACCTCGTCATGTCGCATGCCTGCGGAACGGGAGAATTTGTTCCGAAACCTATCATCAAACTGATGTTGCTTTTAAAAATTCAATCGTTGAGCTATGGTTATAGCGGCGTTCAGTTGGAAACGGTAGAGCGACTCATCGAATTTTACAATCACGACATTTTACCCGTAATTTACAGTCAGGGAAGCTTAGGTGCATCAGGCGATTTGGCTCCTTTGGCACACCTCGCCTTGCCGTTATTGGGAAAAGGGGAGGTGTGGATAAACAATGAGTTGGTGGCGTCTTCCGAAGTACTTAAAGAGCATAATTGGGAGCCCATAACACTGATGGCAAAAGAAGGTCTGGCGTTACTGAACGGTACCCAATTTATGAGTGCCTATGGTACCTTCACCTTGCTGAAAGCCCATAAATTATCATATCTGGCTGATGTGATTGGTGCGATTTCTATAGATGCATTCGATTGTAATATGAGCCCATTTAATGCCTTGGTACATTTGGTGCGGCCGCATCGCGGACAAGTAAAAACGGCCGAGCGCATTAATGAGTTTTTAGAAGACAGTGAGTTGGGTAAGAGTGAGAAAGAGAATGTACAGGATCCGTATTCGTTCCGCTGTATCCCGCAGGTACATGGCGCTAGTAAAGACACCATTCTGTTTACCCACAAAACCTTTAAGACTGAAATTAATAGCGTTACCGACAACCCGAACATATTTATTGATGCCGATACTATTATTTCCGGTGGAAATTTTCACGGACAGCCACTCGCGTTAGCACTTGACTTCTTAGGAATTGCGTTATCTGAGTTGGCGAATATTTCAGAACGGAGAACATATCAAATGGTATCTGGGCTACGCGGACTCCCAGCATTTCTAGTCAACAATCCCGGCTTAAACAGCGGCTTTATGATTCCGCAGTATACCGCTGCAAGCATTGTGAGCCAAAACAAGCAATTGAGTGCTCCAGCTTCGGTAGACAGCATTGTTTCCAGTAACGGTCAAGAAGACCATGTAAGCATGGGGGCCAATGCCGCTACCAAGTGTTTACGGATTGTAGATAACCTGGAGACCGTCTTAGCCATCGAATTGATGAATGCCTCGCAGGCGCTAGAATTTAGACGCCCTAAAAAATCGTCTCCCTTTATAGAGAGTTTTGTAACTGCTTTCAGAAATGTAGTTCCGTTTGTGGCTGAAGACCGGGTCTTGGCAGACGATATACATGCTTCGGTGGCATTCTTACAAAGTTTCCAAATTGATAATGAGGTTTTGTTTGCGTAACTTGCTAGCAATATTTCCTTAGAAAAATTGATATGAAAAAAGCGATTGCAGTGATATGTTTTTTGGTAGGTGGTACAACTTCTTGTTTTGCCCAAGATTATGTGCCCATGTTGGATACCGTAAACGAATGGAAATTTACCACCTGTAATTTTGGTTGTATTACCGATACGTATTATACCGATGGCGATACGATTGTAGATGGAACTACCTATAAAATTTTAGATGGCTACCATTATATTTCACGCGGATTTTTATTACACGAGGATGTAGCCGAAAAACAGATTTCTATTAAAATGCTACTGCCATCAGGAACTGAAGATTATTTGTTATACGATTTTTCACTGGAAGTTGGCGACACCTTTCAGATGAACAACCCGATTACTCCTTTTCCTAATGATGGCGGACTGTTCGTGTTGGATGAAATTAGTTCGAAAACGTTGGCCGACGGAAAGTCCTACCGTCATTTCTACTTTTCACCAGCACCAGGGAATACCCAAAGCACTGAAGAAGCTGTTTGGATTGAAGGTGTTGGTTCCCTTTCTATCATCAATGCTCCGGGGGGCCATCCAGACATTAACGAAGTAGGGCATTTAAGCTGTTTTTTTAAAGATGGTGAGCGTGTCTACGAAAACTTAGACTCCATTACCGAGTGTGTACCCGATGTTTTGGGTATAAGTGATATGGCGCATTCATTTAATAATGTCTTGCTCTATCAAAATAATGGCACTGTGTTTTTAGAAAATACAACCAATATCCGTTTGTTTTCGGTGTATGATGTAACTGGCGTGAAAATTACAGATGGGATAAACTCAAACAGGGCTGCGCAATTTTCATTCAGTACAGCCAATTATGCCAATGGGTTGTATTTGGTACGTATGCTAGATGCCAACGGAAACAAACAAGTACTCAAGTTCGTAGTACGGTAAGTTACTTAGCGTTTTCTACCTCTTCCAAAACCCACGAAATGGCTTCGTCTAATTCTGCAAAAAGCCGAAAAGGCTTCTCTAGAAACATTTTTTCTACCTTCACGGTTTGTGCGGTTATTTCTTTTGTAGAAACTACAGCGAAAGCCACTAAATTTTCAATTTTTGATGTGTCCCGATACACACTTGGATCTACGGCATACGAATTTTTGCGATGTGTGATATAGCCAAACGGTCGCCCTTTAAAATAGTTTTCTGCCAAGTCTACCAAATCTGCATTATATTCGGGTATTACAGTAATACCTTGCTTCATCACCACCACTAAATAGTTGTCATAACAAGCTATGGTACCATATTCGTAGTTTATTATTTCAGTTGGTTGCATTCAGTCTTTTTTGTTGTTGGCAAAAATAAGCTATTTATTAGCATAATAAGCGTAGTTAGCGTTAAGGATACCTAAGCTATCACATTTTTTAAGGCTATGGATGCTGTACGTTCACAGTAGGTACTCACTAAAATTTCCGTAGCAGAAATTTTACTTTCCAATTTTTGCTGAATGGAAGCCTTGTCAGTCCCCATCGTGGTTTAAAATTACATCGTGAACCCAAGCCATAGCACCGCTTAGGGTGGCAAATACCTCAAATGGTTTTTTATAGAAATATTTCTCTAGCAAGGCATTATTCCTGCTTATCTCGTCTGTGGTAACAATGGCCATTGCCAACAAATTATGAATCTTTGACGTGCCAATGTAGGTGAGGGGATCTACCGAATATGAAAAATGCCGATTTCCGATATAAACCATGGGCTTATTGCTAAAATGCTTGTCGATAATCTCCCGCAGCTTTTGGTTGTGTTCGGTACGTACGGTAATGCCTTCTCGGATTTGGTTCACCAAAAATTCATCGAAGATAAAAACTTCGGCATACTCGAGATCGTAATGATAGAACATACTCATGCGGGGTGAACCTTATGTGGTACTTAAATTTACAAAAATAAAAAGTAGTTGAGGACCTTTAAATCACTAACTTAATCTGTGGTATCCATTTTAGTGACTTTTGTACCGCCGCTACCTTGAACTTGGGGCAAAGGAACTTGTGTGATAAGTGCTTCTTCTAGATATAAAAATTGTCGGATGTCCTGGTCTGGGAGCTCTATCGTTGCGACTTGTTTATAATATGACCCTGCGTGAGCTCCATTACCGTAAGCTTTATCGTATATGGCATACTTAATACCAGCACGTGTAAAATGATGTCCATTTGGGGCAATACTTTCATCTGTAGGATACATAATGATGTGATGTTGTTTCCTATCGTGATATGCGTTGGCAACCCCATCTAAATAAGTTTTTCCAGAACTGGCTGACTTCACCTCCCCGGCATCTTTAGGATGTTTAGCACGATCACCAGCTTTTGTCAAGCTTTCATAAGTTTTCAGGTCGCCACCACTGGTTCCTCCTGGGCCATAAACGATACTGGTTCCTTTTGGTTGGTCCCACTGAAAAGTTTCATAAGCTTCACCAGCTAGCGTTCCCGCTGCCTTACGACCTTTTGCTTCAATATTTTCTTTTAGACTGTCAATATATTTATCTCCCCGATGAGTGCGTATATCAAGGCGATTGTTTAAATGTAGCACGTAGTCCTCGGCATCAGCCCACATTTTTCTTGCATAACTGTAACCTCTAGTATCAAAATATCTTTGCACAACAAGCTGTGATGCTGCAACGATAGTATTTGATTTCCTTTGTAAGCTATTGCAAGTTGCCTCAGGGATTTTCATCTGTACTGCTTTAGCACCCATCACATCTGCTTCCCGTTCTAAAGAGGCATCATCGTTTACGGCTACATTCCCTTTCATTTGTAGGGTAGGGTTTACGCGTCCTTGCTTTTGTTGCACCACATGCCATGCCTCGTGTGCCAAATGCTTTTCCTGGCCGGGTGCCAAATGGATGTTGGTGCCTTGCGCGTAGGCGTGTGCCTGCAATTGCGCAGGTTTTGAAGAGTTTCGGTGTACCGTTACATCGTCCATCGCAATTCCTGATAATTGCTCGATGCCCGATTTCAGCTGATCGGGAAGTCCGTACTGCTTCTTTTTTGGCCGAGCACGCTCCTGCAATTGGGCAATTTTCTTCGAATTGGAACTTTTGTTTGCAAGATGTTGAAACTGTGCGACGTTGGCACTTTCCTTTCGGTTGTCATGAAAGGGCAACGATGTGTTAACAGTTGAATTTTCGTTTTTTACAGAAACGGACTGTGATGATTTTTTTTCCTTTGGAACGAGCATAGCGTCAAGCTTTATGGTTCAGCTTTAAAGATACGAGATGCAATTCAGCTTTCAATTACGTGAAAACACCTAATTTACGCCTTATAGTGTTGATATATAGAAAGGTAGGGTTAGGGGGTGTCGATATGATCTGTCTTGCGCTTCGGGAGAATTTCAACAAAATAATACACAATAGTACCAATACCCACTCGCTGATGCCTGCATCAAAAAACAGTACGGCAACCTGATGTTTTATTGGGCAATGCAAAAAAGAATGAAAGCTCTATTTTTTATTTAAAAGGATAACATCAGTTTTCTTTTCAGGAAGTATTTCAACAAAATAATATACAATAGTACCAATACCCACTCGCTGATACCTTCGTCAAAAAACAGTGCGGCAACCTGATGTTTTATTGAGCAATGCAAAAAAGAATGAAAGCTCTATTGTTTATTTGAAAGGTTAACATCATTCTTCTTTTCAGCAAGAATTTCAACAAAATAATACACAATAGTACCAATACCCCCCGCCAGTACCAACACCAAAATCCAAATTAATTTTTGGTTGCTGTCAAAATTCGGATTGCTATTGGCGTGAATGATGTAGTAGATCATGAGTCCGATACTCGAAATCACTGCAATGAGTATCATCAAAAACATGAGTCCGAAGCTGCCGACTAGAAATCCGGGGTTATTTATACTGGCATCACCTGCTTCATGTTCAATAATGCTGGCAAAGCTTATAAAGTACAGGGCAAAACAGATAATATAGATGATTACGCATACAATGGGAAGAAAGGTGAGTACGCCGAGCCAGATTTTTTTTGATCGTGTCATGGTAGGTGGTTTATGAATGCTTGTTTCTAACTACTGCGGAAATGTTTGCTTAAGAGCAGCTGCTCTAAGATACAAAATTCGGAAGATTTTAAATTCACATCTGTTCACCTTGAATTCTCAGTCTCCGAGGTCGAATTCTCATTACATCCATATAAAAAGGTAGGGATTTTTAGTTTTAAGGGAATCATAAACTTCGTACACCATGAAAACAACTACCTTTTTTACGTTAGTGGCACTGCTTATTTTCTGTCAGATAGCCAACGCACAGCAAGAAATAGACCTTCAGGAGCTGTTACAGCGCCTGCATGGCAACCACATGGGGAGTATCCACGATGTATTTTCGCAAGAAGAAATTACGACCTTACAAGCCCATTTCGACAAAAAAAATGGAACAATCACAACGCCACGGGCAGTACAAGGTGGGATGTTTTACAGAGCTACTGAAAATACCCAAGGCAATTCGGCGGTGATAAACACCAATGATTTGTCGATGATTGAAATTGTGGCGCCATCGCCCCTCATGGAATTTGAAGGAGCGGGAGCGACCATACCAGGAACTCCTCGTGCGGTTGTGGTAGACAATAACAATAATTTTTATATCGTAGACTCTACGGGCAATTACACTTTCGTCGATCAAATTGAACCTGCTAACGGGCAATCGTTTACGGGGCTAGAGTACACCTCTGATGGTGCGTTGTACGGAATTGCTACCGATGGCATGGGAAGTACTACCTTATACGAAATAGATTTGTTAACCGCACAGGCGACAGCGGTTGGTACCGAGAACGGACTAGTAGTAGGAATCGCTTTGGGCCGTGATATGGACAATAATCTATATAGCTACGATATAGATACCAACTTGGTCTATCGTATCGATAGGCTCACGGGCGCACCTACCTTGTTGGGCCCGATTGGTTTTAATGCAGAATTTGGCCAGGGGATGAGCTATGATTCTTCTACGAACACACTATTGGCCTCAGCGTTCAACTCTGACACCTTTAAGCCCGAATTGCGGTCTATTAACACAACAACGGGAACTTCAACACTTCTTGGGGTTATCGTGCCGGCATTAACCTTGCAATTTGCGTGGATGAGCAAGTATGATCCTTCGCTAGGTGTCACCGATTTTTCTACAGAACGTTTTACACTCTATCCCAATCCGACCACCCATGTACTCACCATTTCGGCACTAACAAATATAGAAACCATCACTATCTATAACACTCTAGGACAATTATTAGTTGAGCAACGTGTAGACGGCCTCTCAGTATCGGTTGATGTATCTGAACTCGCCAGCGGACTCTATATTGTACAGGTGGGAACGGGCCAAGCACAAAGCAGCCAACAATTTATAAAACAGTAGGGGAGGTGGTTAATTGACCAAAGCCAAAAAACACCCGCTAGATGGTCTCTAGGGGGTGTTTTGAGGGTATATTTTAGTTAAAGATTGGGTTTGAAAATTTGGCAACTTTTCAAATATGCTTTTTACTTTGGTTAGGCAACTGAATAGTTGTGCGCTATATAGGTTGTTGTGAGCTATCTTTATTTCAGATTATTAACTTTACTTAAAAATTTACGAGCCGACCTTTTGTCGTTTCCTTTTTTCCAAGATTTCTTTATTCCTGATATTCCAGTAATTGATAGGATTGAGCCTTGAATTGCTTGTTTTGCCACTGAAATATTATCTGGATTTTCTGCTAATATCATTCCTCCGAGATAAGTTGCAGTTGCACTACCGAAAAACAAAATCATTCGTTTCATAAATTCGGTATTAGTTTCATCTAATGAATTAAGAAATTCTTTTGGGTCAAAATCATTTTCCAAATTTTCATAGAATTTATTTAGTAAATTATTGAATCCAATCCGTAATTCTTTAATTTCTGAATCTTCCCTAAATTCAATTAATTTATCAATTTTAATATCTTTTATATGTTTTGGTAAAGATATATCTATTGTAGTCTGAGCATATTGCAATAGTTCTTCTTTCTCAGGATTTTTTGCTCTCAAATAAGAAGATAATCTATCAAATTTTGAACTATCAGTAATTGGATTTGCTTTTTCTTCAAAAGCAATTTCTTCAGCTAAAAAAGTCATATAAAGTTGAGCTAATTCTCTCGATACCGTAATTCCTTTAGCGGATTCGACTCCAAGTCCATTTTCGATGCAATGATGCTTAAAAGGGACATTAAACTTTTCCTCGTAAATATCAAAAGTCCAATTTTCTGGATTTTTCCAAGTTTTATTTATGTTTACTGAATATAATTTATCTCTAAACTGTTCGGGATGAGCTTGTATAAATTCAATTTCTTTTAAAACTTTCGTAGCTGCATTGTCACCTTGCCACCATTCTGGCTTGTGAATTTTTATTAAATCGGTACTGCTTAATATTCTTTTATAATTATCAGATAACTGATTTCGTCCTCTTTCTGGAACAATCGGTGAAAAGTCATCTATATATAATAATGCATACTTCAGCCAATTTAAATCGGTTGGTTCAAAACTTGGATAATAGATTAGGTTCTTCAAATTACGATTGTTTCTCGAGGTTACTCACGACCGTCTTGTATATTAAACGTAGCGTGTAAATAAGCGCTGACTTTTAGGATTTAGCACGAGACGATTTTTTATTTTTATGTTAAATTTTCTTTTCTAGATATAACCGAATAAAAAGTTTGGCGCCTTCCAAATATTCATAAATCTATGAGTTTGCAACTACCCGCGCTATTTTTTATAAATGATATTAGTGGTAGTTTTTCCTCGCTTTAGTTTGAAATTCAGTGGATTCCAGTCTTTGATTTTCGGTTGTTTAATATTGTCGCTAAAAAATAATATTTCTTTTCCCTCTCGGACTTCATAAGCAGTATGCTTAAATTCAAATTCTTTTTTTGAACACTCCGAATATAAATTTTTAATTTCTGGAACATTGTCGTAAGACACTATCCATTTAATGTTTTGTATCGCTTTAATTTTATCACTTACTTTTTTGTGATTTTTATCTTCATAGTGATTCATATAGAGTGTACTTGCTTTTAAGTAATACGGTGGGTCGAAATAAAAAACAATATTGTTATCCTGCGCTTCTTGTTGAATTTTATCAATTAATTTTACAGCATCCTTTTTATAAAGACGTATGTTTTTTTTATGGTTTGCAATATTTCTAATTCTTTGAATTAATTCTGTTTTATTAAATCTACAATCCATAGGGTAATTGCCATCTTGATCCTGTCCACCCATAATTCCACCATTAATTATTCCTGAACGGTTTGTTCGATTTAAATAAAAAGTAGAAAAACCTAAATCGAGTAAATCGGCCTTTCTTTTATCTAATTGAATTGTTTTTTGCTTTTTCCACTCCTCAACAGATAGTTCAGCATTTTCAATTTTCTCACATAATTGATTTGTTTTATTCAATACAGAATGCCAAAAGGCATAGATTGAACGGTCTCTATCGTTAATAGTTATTCGTTGAACGAAACCCTCCATCAAGAGAAATAAGGCTACAGAAGCTCCACCAGAATAAGGTTCGACATAGTGTCCGTTTATATTATTATCTAAACAAATTTTTGCTATAAATGCAGAAAGTTTATTTTTTCCGCCTGGGTATCTTAATGGGGAATAAAACATACTACAACTTTGTTAAATCAATGGAGTTTAGTAAATCTGTCTCATCTTGTAGCATAAATTCTATTAAATCAATTAAATTATCACACAAAGCTTTTGCATTGGCTGGAACTGCCGCAACGCGATAATTATGAATAATTTGATGTGGGTTTTGAATATCAAAGTTTTCAAATGCTTTTCTAATTCCAGTATCTTTAACTAACTCAGTGAATTTTGATTTCAATGTGTCAAAATTTGTGTAAGGTAAAGGATTACCTCTTCTGTCTTTAAAAGCTAAATCAAAATGATTAGCAGTTTTAATTGGGTTTCCGTTTTGCTTATTAGTGTTTTCAACCACAAACTTTAGGGTGCATTCGAGGGTAACTCTTGTTAGTGCAGTTTTAGCATTTGCAAAATTGTTTTCATCCAAATTATAACATTCGTCAATTAGTTTTTTAAGCGGACTTGGAATTTGCTTTCTTTTTAAAGTTGGTTTTGATTTTACGCTATATCTACCAGAACCACTACCCCCGCTATTATTAGAACTACCTGAATTTGTACTGCTTCCGTTATTGCTGCTTGTGCCTCCATCATCGCCCGAGTCTGAAGTATTATTTGAACCACTATTACTGGTTGAATTATTAGTCGAACTATTGTTAGTTTGTGAAGTACCAGAAGTATTAGTTTGCCCGCTTTCCGTATTTGAACTTGTAGAAGTAGCTTTCTTTGGTGGAAATCCGAAAGGTTTAAGTTTTTCTAAAAATTTTTCTGCTCCAATATCATCAATTGTTCTTGATGATGTATTTGGGTTTTGAATCAGATAAGCCACTATCGCATTAATATACGATTCAAACAACTTGTTATCTTTAATTATTATTTCACTTGTTTTACGACCGAAGTTATAACCACACTTTTTTCTTGCCTTAAAAAGTCTTTCGAATACAATTGTCTTACCACCAGTTTTACCTCTACCTTCTCTAACTAATTTCTTAAAATCTTCTCCTTTAATAGCAACTGCTTTGTGGTAGAATGTGGCTGTTTTTATGAAATCTCGTGGATTTGAGTCAATATCAGATAACGATTCTATTGAACTTCCACTTGAAAATAACCTGTAGATTTCAATTGCTTTGGCAATTCTTCCCCATTTCTTGAATAAATTACTATTGTGTTCGAGTCTAATTCGTTTGTCTAAATCTGCCAAAATATGATATTGTAATACTGGCAGTTTTTTAATTTCAAATCGTGATAAACCTAAATCGTACTTATTTGGTGTTTGCAATGCTTTTACAGCAGCGCATCTCCTGTTTCCATCTTTTACAAGAAATTGACCGTCGTCCATTTTATAAACCCAAAGTGGCCTATCGTCATAGAATTCTTCAGCTTCTGAAATAGCTTCAGCCACTTCTTCAGCAGATTCAGTGTACAAAAGATATTCTATAATATCGCTCTCCTTGTCACTGCCATTGTAAAGTTCCGCAAAACGCGGATTTTCTTTATCAAGGGTTAATTTATTAAGTTCAATTTCAGTTCGTGTGTATTTCTTATTCATCGTTACTTGGCCTAAACATCAAATATAAAAATTTATAATTACGGAATTGGATTATTGGTTGGGTTGTTGAATTCTGAGGGTTTCGCTTAAATTACCACCAAAATATTATATCAACTACATTTTAATCACTCAATATAAAAACCCCCTCCGCCTTCAGCACTTGAAGGGGAGGGGGCTGTAGTTAATTCGTTTATACTAGTGGTATAAAGCTACAAAATTATTTTAAACTAATCTATTATCATGTTGATTTACAGATTCTTATTGTTACTGCCGACTCTTAATATCAGCTCTCGGCTTCTTTTTTCTTCTTTTTAATCTTAATCGTTAACTCATTGGCCTTTTCATCTAGATCCATGGTAATGGTATCGCCTTCTTTTAAATTCGAGTTAATAATCTCTTCGGCCAAGGCGTCTTCAATATACTTCTGGATGGCACGCTTTAAAGGTCGCGCTCCATAGTCTTTGTCAAAGCCTTTGTCGGCGATATAATCTTTTGCCTTTTCAGACAACTTCAAGTTATAGCCAATGTCTTCAATACGCGCGTATAGTTTCGCCAATTCAATATCAATAATCTTATGGATATCGTCTCGATCTAGCGTATTAAACACCATCACGTCGTCTACACGGTTCAAAAATTCTGGAGCAAACGCCTTTTTCAGGGCGTTTTCAATAATGCCCTTGGCATTCGCATCGGCTTGGCTGGCTTGCGCCGCAGTTCCAAATCCTACGCCCGTACCAAAGTCTTTTAGTTTACGCGCTCCAATGTTGGAGGTCATGATGATGATGGTATTTCTAAAATCAATCTTACGTCCCAAACTATCGGTTAGATAGCCATCGTCTAATACCTGCAATAGCATGTTAAAGACATCTGGGTGGGCTTTTTCAATTTCATCTAGCAATACCACCGCATACGGCTTGCGTCTAATCTTCTCGGTGAGCTGTCCGCCCTCTTCATAGCCTACATATCCTGGAGGTGCTCCGATTAAACGAGACACGGCAAATTTCTCCATGTATTCGCTCATATCAATACGTACCAGCGCACTTTCATTATCAAACAATTCGCGTGCTAACACCTTCGCTAACTGTGTTTTTCCCACTCCAGTTTGCCCTAAGAATATGAATGAACCTATAGGCTTGTTCGGGTCTTTCAGTCCGGCACGGTTTCGCTGTATGGCTTTTACCACTTTGGCGACTGCTTCGTCCTGACCAATCACTTTACCTTTTATCAGTTCTGGCAATTCTGCCAATTTGTTGCTTTCGGTTTGGGCGATTCGGTTTACAGGTATGCCCGTCATCATCGAAACCACCTCGGCTACCTGTTCTTCATCTACCGTTTCTTTGTGCAGGGCACTATCTTTTTCCCAAGCTTCTTGGGCTTCGGTAAGTTGTTTTTCTAAATTCTTCTCATCGTCCCGCAGTTTGGCAGCTTCTTCGTATTTCTGCTTTTTTACTACAGAATTTTTCAATTCGCGCACTTCTTCCAAATCTGCTTCAATCTTTAAGATCTTTTCCGGTACATGAATATTCGTGATGTGTACGCGCGATCCTGCTTCGTCTAAAGCATCAATGGCCTTGTCTGGCAAGAAACGCTCGGTCATATACCTATTGGTAAGTTTTACACAGGCTTGCAGTGCGGCATCGGTATACTGCACATTGTGGTGGCTCTCGTACTTTTCTTTGATATTCTGTAGAATCTCGATGGTTTCTTCTACCGTCGTTGGCTCTACCAACACTTTTTGGAAACGTCGCTCTAAGGCACCGTCTTTCTCGATGTACTGTCGGTATTCATCTAAAGTAGTTGCACCAATACATTGTATCTCACCACGTGCGAGGGCAGGTTTAAACATATTGCTGGCATCTAGCGAGCCGGTTGCCCCTCCTGCACCTACAATGGTGTGTATTTCGTCTATAAACAAGATAATGTCGTCGTTCTTCTCCAATTCGTTCATCACCGCCTTCATACGCTCTTCAAACTGTCCGCGATACTTAGTACCCGCAACCAAACTAGCAAGATCTAGGGTCACCACGCGCTTGTCGTATAAAATTCGGCTTACTTTACGTTGCACGATACGTAGGGCAAGCCCTTCGGCGATGGCACTTTTACCAACACCCGGTTCACCAATAAGCAACGGATTGTTCTTCTTTCTACGGCTCAATACCTGTGAAACACGCTGAATCTCATGTTCACGACCCACTACAGGGTCTAATTTGCCCTCTTCGGCCTGTGCGGTGAGGTCACGGCCAAAATTGTCTAACACCGGAGTCTTAGACTTCTTGGTGCCTTTGGTACTCGAGCTGCTCGCAAAGAGATTGTCTTTGTTCTCTTCATCGCTTGAGGTATCGTCATCGTTCGGGAAACTTTCCGAAGTTGGCGGTTCTATATAATCGTCGTCGTTTGCAATCATTAGCTTAAATTGATCTTTTACGCCATCGTAATCTACTTTCATCTTGTTCAACAACTTGGTTGTTGGGTCGTTTTCATTTCGTAGAATACACAATAGCAAGTGCGCGGTATTGATAGACGAACTCTGGAACAATTTAGCTTCCAAAAATGTCGTCTTAAGAGCGCGTTCTGCCTGGCGGGTTAAGTGAAGGTTTTTTTTATCGTTCGCATTGGTACCCGCGTTCGGATTTGCGGGGCTCAATATCTCAACTTTTCGACGTAAGTGATTTAAATCTATATCCAGCTGGTTTAGAATGGTCACTGCTTTGCCATTGCCATCACGAAGTAGCCCCAACATTAAATGTTCGGTACCTATAAAATCGTGACCCAAGCGCAGTGCTTCTTCTTTGCTGTATGCGATTACATCTTTTACTCTGGGGGAAAAATTATCATCCATGTTGTTGTCTCCTGTCTGTCTAAAAATAATGATTTCTGAACGAATTATGTCAAAAATGGTGCCTATTCATTACAGGTATGAGTAAAAGGACAAAAAAACAGGCGAACTACCAAGGGGAAACCGTGATAGTTATTAACGATTCCCTATTAAATATTTGTTAATAAAATCGTGAATAATGCCCTGTAAATAGCCTTTCCAAACCTTCAAAAATAAGTATCTTGCTTTCTTGATTAACTCAAATAAATAAAGAATTATTTTATGGCTGAAGGCGAAAAATTAATCCCAATTAATATTGAAGATGAAATGAAATCGGCTTACATCGATTATTCGATGTCGGTCATCGTGTCACGTGCACTGCCAGATGTGCGCGATGGTATGAAACCAGTACACAGGCGTGTACTCTACGGAATGCACGAATTGGGTGTGCGTTCAAACACGGCACATAAAAAATCAGCCAGAATTGTCGGGGAGGTGCTCGGTAAGTACCACCCACACGGCGATACCTCTGTGTATGACGCCATGGTGCGTATGGCACAAGAGTGGAGTTTGCGCTATATGCTCGTAGATGGGCAGGGTAACTTCGGAAGTATCGATGGCGATAGTCCGGCGGCAATGCGTTATACCGAAGCACGTATGCAGAAGATTTCGGAAGATATGCTAGCCGATATCGATAAAGAAACTGTAGATCATCAGCTCAATTTCGACGATACCTTAAAAGAGCCTACCGTATTACCCACCAAAGTACCCGGATTGTTAATCAATGGTGCGTCTGGTATTGCCGTAGGTATGGCAACCAATATGCCACCCCATAACCTTTCCGAAGTAATAGATGGTACCGTTGCCTATATAGACGATAATGATATTGATATAGACGGCCTCATGCAGCATGTAAAGGCACCCGATTTCCCAACGGGAGGTGTTATTTATGGCTATGAAGGGGTTCGTGATGCGTTCCATACAGGTCGCGGCCGCGTAGTGATGCGTGGTAAAGCGCATTTTGAAGAAGTAAATGGGCGTGAGTGTATCATCGTTTCTGAAATTCCCTACCAGGTGAACAAGGCGAATATGATTAAGAAAACGGCCGATCTGGTAAATGATAAGAAAATTGAAGGCATTAGCAACATTCGTGATGAGAGTGACCGTAAAGGAATGCGCATTGTATACATTCTGAAACGTGACGCCATCCCGAATATCGTATTAAACATGCTTTATAAATACACCGAGCTGCAAAGTAGCTTTAGTGTAAACAATATTGCGCTTGTAAACGGGCGTCCGCGTATGTTGAACCTGAAAGACATGATCCATTATTTTGTGGAGCACCGTCATGAAGTGGTGACACGACGTACCGAATACTTACTGCGGAAAGCGGAAGAGCGTGCCCATATCTTAGAAGGTTTGATTATTGCGTCAGATAATATTGACGAGGTAATCGCACTCATACGTGCTTCGGCCAATGCAGACGAAGCCCGCCAAAAGTTGATGGATACGTTCGAATTGTCTGAAATTCAAGCCAAGGCAATCGTAGAAATGCGTTTGCGCCAGTTAACAGGTCTGGAACAAGACAAACTGCGTAGCGAATACGAAGAATTGATGAAGACAATTGAAGATTATAAAGATATCCTCGCTAAAAAGGAGCGCAGAATGGATATTATTAAGGAAGAACTTCAAGAAATTAGAGATAAGTATGGTGACGAACGTCGCTCTACCATTGAATATGCAGGTGGAGATGTGAGTATTACAGACCTGATTGCAGATGAGCAAGTGGTAATTACCATTTCGCATGCGGGCTACATCAAGCGTACTTCACTTACCGAATACAAGAGCCAAAATAGGGGAGGTGTAGGCCAGAAAGCTTCATCTACACGTAACGAAGACTTCTTAGAACACTTATTTGTGGGTACCAACCACCAATATATGTTGTTCTTTACCCAAAAAGGAAAATGTTTCTGGATGCGGGTTTTTGAAATTCCGGAGGGAAGTAAAACGTCTAAAGGACGCGCGATACAAAACCTGATCAATATTGAACCAGACGATAAGGTAAAAGCATTTATCTGTACCCAAGACCTAAAAGATGAAGAATACATCAACAGTCGCTATGTAATCATGGCAACCAAAAAAGGACAGGTAAAGAAAACACCTTTAGAGCAATATTCAAGGCCACGTACCAACGGTATCAACGCCATTACAATAAAAGAAGGAGACGAATTACTAGAAGCGAAGCTTACACGAGGCGATAGCCAAGTGATGTTGGCAGTAAAATCTGGTAAGGCCATTCGTTTTGAAGAAGAGAAAACCAGACCGATGGGTAGAAATGCCTCTGGGGTGCGCGGTATTACCTTAGGAAGCGATAGTGATGAAGTGGTAGGAATGGTAGCGATTAATGATACTGAAAGTGATATTTTAGTGGTTTCTGAAAATGGCTACGGAAAACGTTCGAGTATTGAAGAATACCGAATTACCAACCGTGGTGGAAAAGGAGTGAAAACTATTAGTGTTACTGAAAAAACAGGTAACTTAGTGGCCATCAAGAATGTATGTGATAACGATGGGTTGATGATTATCAATAAATCGGGAATTGCAATCAGAATGGCTGTTGAAGATTTAAGAGTTATGGGACGGGCAACACAAGGGGTTCGACTCATAAAGGTGCGTGACGAGGATTCGATTGCGGCTGTAGCCAAAGTAATGAACGATGATGAAGATGTAGAAGTAGATGAAGATGGAAATATTATTACTGAAGCTGGAACTACAGACACTGATGGTGCAGAAGAAAATGGCACGACTCTTGACAATGATGAGACACAAACCGAAAACAACGAATAAACACAAACACAAACCCATGAAGAAACAATTAATAATGGTAGGTATTTTCCTCGTAGCTGCCACCTCATTTGGACAGAAGAAGGAACTTAAAAAGGCACAAAGGGCTTATAAAGGAAACGATATAGGTGAAGCCATGCAATACATTAACGAGGCCGAAGGAATGATTTCTGGAGCCGATGCCGATATGAAAGCCGATTTTTACTTGTTGAAAGGACAGGTTTATTTGGCTGATGCTGGAAAGAACGATTTTGAGAAGATGAAAGGTGCTGCGGCAGCCTTTAACAAAGCGCTCGAAATGGACGCGAACAATAAAGACGCCCAAACAGGTGTTCAGCAATTACGCGCAGCCTTGGTAAATAGTGCCGTTACTGATCAACGTGCTAAAAACTACGGAAGAGCTACTGAAAAATTATATACCAGTTATACCGTAGCAAAAGATACCTTAGATCTTTATAATGCTGCTGAAAGTTCAGTACTTGCAAAAGATTACGACAGTGCTTTAAAATATTACGAGCAACTCTTGGATATGGGCTATACCGGAATCAAGAAAGAATGGATTGCAACCGACATAGAGACGGGTGAAATTGTGACTTTTGCAGATGAAGGAACTCGTTCTACCAACATGCTTTCTGGAAAATATACCAATCCAGATGAGCGTATGGCAACGTCTGTAAAAGGAGATATCTTACGAAGTGTTGCGATTATCTATACCAGTAAAGGTGAAAAGGAGAAGGCGATGAAAGTAATGAAAGAGGCTCGTGCCGAGAATCCGGAGGATGTAAGTTTAATGCGTGCAGAAGCCGATATGGTATACCAAATGGGTGATATGGAAGCATATAGCGCTCTTATGGAACAAATCATAGCGACAGATCCTGAAAACCCAGAATTGTATTACAACCTTGGGGTTGGAAGTGCTAAAAACGGAGAAGCAGATAAAGCCATCGATTATTACAAAAAAGCATTGAAATACGACCCGAATTATGCTGCAGCACAGATTAATATTGCGGCCACTATGTTGACGAAAGAGGGCGCTATTGTAGAAGAAATGAACAACCTGGGAATGTCTAAGGCAGATAATGCCCGCTATGATGTTTTAAAGCAAAAACGTAAAGACTTATACATGGATGTAATTCCATACCTAGAGTCTGCGATGAAATTGCGTCCAGATAATGTTGAATTGGTTCGTACCTTAATGAACATCTACGATCAGGTAGGAAACGATGCCAAGTCTAAAGAAATGAAAGCGAAATTAGCGCAAATGGAAGGCGGGCAATAAGCAACGCAAAAGGATAGCAAACTGCTGGTCCTGGTCCCTGAGGTTCTCGAAGGGCAGGAGCAGCAGTTTTTTTATACAATACGTTTAATCACACGCAGTTTGTGCGTATGCTTGCGCTGTTCGTAATTAAATATTCCGGTATGGTCTAATCTGTCGATACGTACCTTGCCGTGGGCGTGAATGATATGGTGGTCTTCCATAATGATACCAACATGGGTGATGGTACCTTCTGAGTTATCAAAAAATGCCAGATCTCCTGGCTCACTTTCTTCAATGAAACTTAAGGGATCACCTTGCGTAGCTTGTTGGCTGGCGTCCCGTAATAATGCATACCCATTCAGTTTGTAGCATAATTGTGTAAGTCCGCTGCAATCAATTCCAAAGGGTGTTTTTCCTCCCCAGAGATACGGAGCGTTTAGATAGCTCAATGCCGTTTCTACAATCTTGTTTTTATCTTGTTTTTCTGAAATAGAATGGCCTTCAAAGGTGTGTTTCAAGAATGCTACAGGCGCAACATTGCAGCCCATCGGAACCGCGAGTACTTGGCTTTCTTCTGTAGTCACCATCCCGAGGAGGTCTGTATTGTAAGTAGGAGTTAAGCCATTAAGCGATTTGTAGTCTTCTTCGGAAATTTCAACAAATTGCTTGTTGTCCATCCATCCTTCGTAGCGATCAAATTGTAACCGAATTCTGCTCCATTTTGATCGTGTTTCAGGGATTTTAAAGGTTTCTCCGTACAATACTTGGGTCACCATTTCGCTCGCGTCTGAAGCTTCAAGACGAAGAGGAACGATGCTTAAGTTACAGAGACCGTATTTCATAGTAAACTACAGGCTACAATTGCCGTTTAAGATATCTTGTATGGTTGGATTGTACAGATTTTGGAAAGCATTTAAATTTCCGCCTAAGCCACCGCCAAATACTAATGGATTCAGTCCACAGAGGTCAGCTAAATTTTCGTTATTGCTGATATTCACATTACCGCCAACTTGCTGAATGCTTGAGAGAAAATCGATATGCTCATTTGCCAGTCCGTTGATAATAATTCTATTTCCTATGGTTGTCAAATTTGAAAACCCGGTAATTTCAATAGCGCTGTCTGCCGTGGTGATGGGTTGGTTGATTTCAAAAATTGTCGCATTGGCAAGTACATCAAAACCAGAAATTTCAGCAAGTGTATTATTCTCTATAATGCTTAAAGCACCTACCTCTGTTAATCCTTCAAATCCAGATAAAGTGATAAGATCAGTATTGTTTGAAATTGTAATTGAAAAAACCTCCGTTAGCGAATTAAACTGTGAGATTTGCACTAAACCGCCATCGGTGATAAATAAACTAAAGACACTTTCTAAGTTTGAAAAACCTGCTCCAAAATCTATAAGATTGCTATTTAAGAAAACCGTTAAATTTTCACCTACTCTCGTGATAGTAGCCAATCCGTCGGTATCAGAAAGTGAATCATTGCTAGAAATTTCAAAATTACCTTCAACCTCTTGCAATCCTGTAAGTCCATCTACATCTTGAAGCTCGGGATTTTGTGTCAGAACAAAATCGCCAGAAACCGTCCCTACGTTTTGAAGGCCTTGAACTGACGTCAAACTCGGATTAAAACTGATGGTCACATTGCCATCAACTTCAGAAATTCCTTCTAAGCCTTTTAAATTAGTCACATTGGTGCCTGAAACTTGTACATCGCCACCTACACTGGTAATTTGTGAAAGTCCATTTAAATTTGATAGTTTGGGCAAATCTAAGGATCCAGAACCTATGTTGGCCCCAATATTTAGAGCGCCAGGAACCGTTGTTATTCCTGACAAACCGTCGATATTAACGAGATTTTCTTGTGAGGTAATAGAGATATCGCCTCCAATGGTCTCTACATTGGAGAGCGCATTAATTTCAACTAAATCAGGATTAAAGCTAATAAATAAAGAACCGCTAATACCGGTAATTCCTTCTAAGCCTTGTAACGAAGTTATCGAATTCGAGAAGATTTCGATATCTCCGTTCACAGATAGTATAGAAGCCAATCCCGAAAGATCAGTAATGCTACTCGGCCCACTTAAATCGGGTGCCGAAATACGCAAATTTCCGTTGATTTCAGAATAGTTGTTACTCGCAAAATCATCAACTTCAGTTTGGGACTCTAGCAGCACATCACCAACAAACGGATTAAATAGTACTGGGCTCACCGTATCATCTGACGAGCAGGAAAAAACCATTGGTATGGTAATGGCCAGAACTATTTTTAGTAGCGTTTTCATAAATTATCTTTCAATCACCATGGCACTAGCACCGCCACCGCCATTACAAATAGCTGCAGCACCGATTTTAGCGTCATTTTGTTGCAGCACATTCAGCAAGGTAATCAAGATTCTTACACCGCTACATCCCAAAGGGTGACCTAGAGAAACCGCTCCGCCATTAACATTTACGTTACTATCGTTAAGCCCCATGATTTTCATGTTTGCTAACCCTACTACAGAAAAGGCCTCGTTGAATTCAAAGAAATCTACATCGTCTTTGGTAATTCCGGCTTTCGCAAGTGCTTTTGGAAGTGCTTTTGCTGGCGCAGTTGTAAACCATTTCGGTTCTTGGGCGGCATCTGCGTAACTTTTAATGCTTGCAAGTGGGGTAAGCCCCAACTTGTTTGCTTTGGCTTCGCTCATCAAGATGATTGCGCCCGCTCCGTCATTAATTGTAGAGGCGTTGGCTGCGGTTACCGTTCCATCTTTAGAAAAGGCCGGACGAAGGGCCGGTATCTTTTCCATTTTTACATTCTTAAATTCTTCGTCTTCAGTAACCATGATTGGTTCACCACGACGTTGTGGTACCGAAACAGGTACTACTTCGTTCGCAAATTTCCCGTCACTCCAGGCTTTTGCAGAGCGCTCATACGATTGTATGGCAAAAGCATCTTGGTCTTCGCGGGAGAAGTCATATTCGGTGGCACAAGCATCTGCACAAACTCCCATCGCATTTTGGTCGTATGCATCTACCAAACCATCTTTTTGCATACCATCTATAAGGGTAGCTGGTCCAAATTTAGTGCCGTTTCGCATGTGAACATAGTGCGGAATGTTGCTCATACTTTCCATACCACCTGCTACAATAATATCTGCATCACCCAATGCAATGGCCTGGGCTGCATTCATCACCGCTTTCATTCCAGAAGCACAAACTTTATTTACCGTTGTACAAGGCACTGTATCTGGAATGCCTGCGCCAAGTGCGGCTTGTCTGGCGGGAGCTTGGCCAACACCAGCTTGAACTACATTTCCCATATACACTTCTTCTACCATGGTAGGATCTAGCTTTATTTTGTCTAAAGCTCCTTTAATTGCAGTGCTCCCTAATTGGGTTGCACTGATAGATGAAAGACTTCCCATAAAGCTTCCTATTGGGGTTCTTGCTGCCGATACGATGACTACTTTTCTGCTCATAATTTCTTTTGGATACCTTTTGATATTTTTCTAGCAATACTAGGGGTACATATCATTTTGTTACTAAAAATACGTCCGCAAAATTACACATTTTAAACCGAACTTTCAATGCGCGTTTGGGATTAGTGAAACGTAAACTGTACCTTTACTGAACGCAAGCAGTCTATGAAACATTTCTTTTCATTTTTATCGAGGAACCAAGCAGATATCTATAAGATTTTCTTGTTTGTTCTTTCCACGTTTTTAGTGATTTACCTACTTCCGAAGGGCGGCCAGTTCAAATATAATTTTCAGAAAGGAAAGCCGTGGCAATATGAAAACCTATACGCTCCTTTTAGCTTTACCATAAAAAAATCGGAACGCGACCTGAGTGAAGAACGGACGAACATTCGCAATAATGCTGTGCCATATTTCGACTATGCTGAGCGTGCGCTTCCAGAAAGCAAAGAGCGTTTTGAAGAGCTCTTGGCTACTACCTTTGTAGACAGTTTGTTTCAGGTGAGTCCGAATAGAGTGAAGGATGTTGGGAATCAGTTTTTAGAACAAGTATACCGCTTCGGAGTCATTCAGGAAGTAAGTACTTATAATGAAAACGATTTGGTCTACCTAAAAAGAGGAAACGTAATCGAAGAAATTACGTTTGGGCAATTTACGCAGCTAGCCAACCTTCCGGAGCAAATAGAACAACACATACAACGTACGAATGCTGAAGGTTTTGCCGATTTGCTGAAAATTTTACTGAATCGTTCTGTGACTCCGAATATTACCCTGAATAGCAAGCTAACCGAAGCTTCGATACAGGCCGAACTCGACGCAGTGAATCCAAATCAGGGTATTGTTGAAAAAGGTGGGCGAATTATCGCAAAAGGGGAGGTGGTTGAAGGCACAACCTACCAAATCCTGAGTTCGCTACGCGATGAGTATCAATCTATTGTTTGGAGTAAAAACAACCGATTCTGGCTGGTGTTTGGCTATGCAATGTTAGTTTCGTTGGTGTTTTTGATGTTATTCTTGTTCTTGAAAAAGTACCGCACCGAAATTTATGCAAACAATACCAAGGTTACCTTTATCTTTTTTAATGTTGTGCTCATGGTATTTCTCACCACCATGGTAGTTAAGCTAGATGCCAAGTATGTTTACGTAGTACCCTTATGTATCTTACCACTTATTCTGAAAGCTTTTTTCGACCCTAGATTGGGGCTGTTTGCCCATGTACTTACGCTGTTGCTGTTAGGATTTATTGTGCCCAATAGTTTTGAATATTTATTTCTCCAGATCATTGCCGGGGTGGTTACTATCTTAACGGTGTCTGAATTGTACCGCAGGGCAAATTTGTTTATTTCTGTAGGCCAGATTACCTTGGTATATATCGTTGGATATTTCGCGTTTTTTATCATACAAGAAGGAAATATCTTTGCTATGGAACTTGAAACCTTTGGGTATTTCGTGTTAGCGGGATTGGCGACTTTATTTGCCCATCCGCTCATCTATTTATACGAAAAACTATTTGGGCTTGTATCTGATGTATCCTTGTTAGAGCTAAGTGATACCAACAGTAAATTGTTGAAAGAACTAAGCAATAAAGCTCCTGGTACGTTTCACCATTCGTTAAATGTTGCCAATCTGGCCGAAGCTGCGGCAAATGAGATTGGGGCAAATGCGATGTTGGTGCGTGTGGGCGCGCTCTACCACGATATCGGAAAAATGGAACATCCTACCAATTTCACTGAAAATCAACTGAGCGGTTTTAATGCCCACGACGAGTTAGACCCGAAAGAAAGTGCTAGTATTATAATAGACCACGTAATTAACGGTATAGAAATGGCACGCAGAAGAAACATTCCCGACCGTATCATCGATTTTATTAGAACCCACCACGGAACTAGCATCGTGTATTATTTCTATAAAAAGGAGGAAGAACGCAATGGGCATGCCAACATGGAAGATTTTCAGTACCCGGGGCCCATCCCTTTTTCAAAAGAAACTGCAATATTGATGATGGCCGATAGTGTGGAGGCGGCGAGTAAGAGCTTAAAAGAACCTACATCGACCAAGATTGATGCCTTTGTAGAGAAGATTGTCGATTCACAAATGGAGCAAGGACAATTTTTGAATGCAAATATTACATTTAAGGAAATCCAAAGTATCAAAAAAGTGCTTAAAAAGAAATTGAATAACATCTACCATCTTCGGGTAGAGTATCCAGAATAAAATAGTTAGAGTTCCGCGTATTTAGCCGTTCTCAATTTTTCTATAATATCCGTTTTCCTTCAGTTACAAATGAAATTCCCTGTTGCCCATAGGTAGAAAGCATTACGGCCTCAAATAAAGGTCCTGTTGCTTTGGGCCGCATTTGCCAATCGAAGATAAAGTTAGCGCCAGTACCTCCTTCGTTATCAACGCCGTCGATCACAATTTGAACGGTCTCTAAGGGTCGAATAAAAATAGTTTTGTCAAAATACGTACGAATCGCTTTGCCTTCAGTATTGTAATACACTGCTTTGTTAATAAACAGGCTGTCTTGCATGTTTGGGTTATGAAGGCTCACCGTTACAGTAAGGTCTACATAATCTTGTTCAGTGCGCATAAAGATCTGCGAATAGATAGATAAAAATGTACTGCCATTTTCCAAGGTGTCTGTAGGAGCCTTTTTCAGCATTCTTTTCTCCCAATTCACAGGATCAGTAGAGCTAAGTTGTCTGTTTTGTACACAAGAGGTGCAACATGTTATTATAGCGAGAAGTAAGAAAATGTTCTTCATAAGTAGTAGCGTTCGTCAATGCTATAAAAATAACAAATTAAAAGTAGGGTGCGATGTAAAGTTCTTAGAAATCTATTTAAACTCAGCAACAATAAATTAGGACTGTACTAATAGAAACAAAAAACCCCGCTAGGAGCGGGGAGTTATGTGATCGCACCAGGATTGAATTCCGCCAATGGCGGAACAAGCACTGGGACCGTCCCGCTACAAGCGGGATGCGCTATCCATTTTTTTCTAGAATGAGATGTTCAATAAACTTTCTGGATTTCCTATTTTTAATTTCACGTTCCCTGTTGTAGGCATCTGATTGTGACTGGAACGATTCATGGTACATCAACCTCCAGTCATTGGCCCTGCCTGTAAATCCGCTGTGCTTGGTGTTATGTTTTCGCAAGCGCTCTTTGAGCATACTACCCGTGCAGCCCACGTAGAATCTGTCGATCAATTCAGAATATAAGATGTACACGTAAAAATCCATTGAAAGTAGAAACAAAAAACCCCGCTAGGAGCGGGGAGTTATGTGATCGCACCAGGATTCGAACCTGGGACCGCCTGCTTAGAAGGCAGGTGCTCTATCCAGCTGAGCTATGCGACCAATACAAAACTAAAAAACCGAACAATACTTTGTCCGGTTTTTGTCGGGGTGGCAGGATTCGAACCTGCGACCTCCTGCTCCCAAA
>TARA_R110002012_G_scaffold322103_1_pt1 | contig 42432 bp, 38 predicted proteins | sample TARA_R110002012 | Tara Oceans TARA_R110002012 (sample SAMEA4396515) | marine metagenome | biome: Westerlies Biome; feature: [DCM] deep chlorophyll maximum layer (ENVO:01000326); material: water (ENVO:00002006), including particulate matter (ENVO:01000060) such as... | depth 40 m
ATGAAACTGAGATAGCGGAAACCGTCGCAACGACCCTTGAGATTCCACCAAGTCTGCACAGCTGGCGTAGTATTCTACGTACAAGCCTGTCAATAAAACAGGACCAATTTCCGACGGCGCAGTCCTTACTTTAACATTATTTAATCGTGACTGTGTGAACGAAAGGACAAGTGATATCGGCCGCCATTTCGCAGAAACAGCGCCCGATAATTCATTAAACGCTCACCCCTACATCTCAGGCAGCCCCTTCAAGACCTTGTCCAGGGTTGCCGGATAATCGCGAACCCGCACGCCGGTCGCGTTAAAGATCGCATTCGTGATTGCTGCACCAGCCCCCGAAATTCCCAATTCCCCCACGCCCTTGGACTGCATCGGATTGGCCCAACTGTCCCGTTCCTCTAGGAATACTGCGTCAATCTGCGGGACATCCAAATTCACCGGCACGTGATATTCGGCCAAGTTGTGATTGACGATGTGACCGTCCCGCAAGTCATGGACCAGTTCTTCAGTAAGCGCGGAACCTATACCAAAAATCATTCCACCGTGACATTGAGACCGGGCAGTCTGCATGTTCAAAATTCGGCCCGCTGAAAACACGCCAAGCATCCGCCGGACCCTAGTTTCCCCGGTAACAGCGTTTACTGCAACCTCGGCAAAATGCGCCCCGAAAGTCGCTTGCTCCACCTCATCACTGGTTTTCCCAGGCTCAATATGACCTACCGCCGACAGATCGCGCGTCAAAAGTTGCGCCAACTCGTGCTGGACATTGCCTGATATAATGGACCCATCCTTGATCGTAAGCTCGGCTGGATCTGTACCTAAAAGGTCAGCAATCTCTGATCGGAGCGTCTGACACGCCAAAAACACGGCTGACCCCGTCGAACCGGCACCCCATGACCCGCCGGATCCCGCCGCAGGTGGAAAATCCGTATCGCCAAGCTTGACCTCAATTCGCTCCAACGGCAGCCCCAGCATTTCTCCTGCGATCTGCGCCAAAATGGTATAGGTCCCGGTACCTATATCCGTCATGTCTGTTTCGACTGATACTGTGGCATCGCTGTGAAGGATCACGCGCGCCTTAGCTTCATGCAAAATGTTGCCTCGTGCCGCCGATGACATTCCCACACCGATTAACCATTCACCTTCGCGGACAGCTCCGGGGGTCGCGTTGCGTTTTTCCCAGCCAAAACGTTTTGCTCCGGTGGTCAAACAGTCCGCAAGGCAGTGGGAGGAAAACTTTTTATCCTCTTCGGGGTGTTCATCGGGGATGTTTCGCAAACGCAGTTCAACCGGGTCAATACCGGCATCATGTGCCAATTCGTCCATTGCGTTTTCTAGCGCCAACATACCCACTGCTTCACCTGGGGCGCGCATGGACCCTGCGCAAGTAAGATTAACTCGTGCTATCTGGTGCGAATAGGAGCGATTTTTGCCTGCATAAAGAAAATGAGTCGCCAACGCGACAGGTTCGCTGAAAGATTCATCAGGCAAATTTGACACTAAGGCGTCATGACCGATAGCGGTTAATTCGCCTTGTTCATTTGCGGCCAAGCGTAGACGTTGCTGCGTCGCACTGCGGCGCATTGTAGCTTCAAAGACCTGAGGACGGGTCATCACGACGCGCACGGGGCGTCCCAGTTCTTTGGCAGCGAGTGCCGCCGCTACCGCTTCCGGTGCAAGGCCAAGCTTTGAGCCGAACCCGCCGCCAACATATGGCGCAAGAACACGGACATTTTCCGGGTCGATACCTAGAGAATCTGCCAGCTCGTTTCGGTTGAACTTCAACATCTGAAGCGAGCTATGCAAGGTCACTTTTTCGCCATCCCACCACGCAATTGAAGCATGGGGTTCCATTGCGGCGCTATTTTGCGAGGGTGTAGTATAGGTGGCATCAACGCTGAATGCTGCGTCGCGCATGGCGCTTTCGATATCACCTTGTTCGATCTGTTTGTCGGCAGGGCGCTCTATCGGGGCATCACCATCCAGAAAGTCTGTGATCGCTTTCGGCAAGATTTCGTAAGTGACCGAGATATTCTGCGCTGCGTGTCGGGCTTGCTCAAAGGTTTCTGCGACCACGAGGGCAATGGGCTGACCAAAATAGGCCACGTCACGCGGCCCTTGAACAGGTGCTTCGTTGGCACCCCCCTGCGCCGGGTTACGCAACATCCGCTCATCGGTAATGATCGTCAACACACCGGGTAGAGCGAGGGTTGACGTTTCATCTATTGACGTCACGCGCCCTTTTGCAATCGTCGCACGCACTAGCATTCCGACTGCCTCGGTTCCATCGCCGACCTCGGCCGCATAAGCAGCTTGGCCGGTAACTTTTAGAGGGCCATCACGCCGCGGCGTAGGAGCTCCGATAACCCCCTGTGCCATTTCGTCCAAAACGGCGGGTTGGCTTTCATTCATTTTTAAATGTGCAGTCATTGCGATACCTCCGTCAGCGTACTCAACACAGCCTTAAGAGTGCGGCGCGCAAGCGGGATCTTGAAATCGTTTTCACCATATCCTTGTGCGTCGATCAGCAAAATATCCGCTGCCCTGTCAAACAAGGCGTCACTAGGAGCCTTACCCATTAGCTCAGTCTCTATTTCGCTATTGCGCCAAGGCTTGGGGGCAAGCCCGCCAAACGCCAATGCAGCGGTGCTGATCTTGCCATCCTCTACCTTCACCAAAGCGGCTATGGAAACCAGAGCGAAAGCATAAGATGAACGGTCACGTACTTTACGATAGATATGGGATGCCTCAACCGGCTTGGGCAGCCGGACTGCGGTGATCAAATCCCCCGGTTGCAGGGTGGTTTCAATATCCGGAGTGGTGCCGGGCAGACAGTACAGATCATCGAGTGCGATCTGACGTGACGTGCCGTCATGGCCCTCGACCTCAACAATCGCATTAAGCGCCATCATAGCCACCGCCATATCTGACGGGTGGGTGGCGATGCAGTGTTCACTGGTACCAAGCACGGCAAGGGATCGATTGAACCCTGCTTTCGCCTGACACCCGGTGCCCGGTGCGCGTTTGTTACAGGGCATCGCGGTGTCATAAAAATAACCGCACCGAGTGCGCTGAAGAAGGTTACCACCCGTCGTGGCCTTGTTGCGCAATTGCCCTGAAGCGCCGGCCAAAAGCGCGCGTGATAGTACCTCGTAGTCGCGCCTAACGGTAGGATGGGCTGCAAGATCACTGTTGGTGACAAGGGCACCAATCCGCAAACCCCCTTCTTCGGTCACATCGATGGTACCTAGATCCAGACGGTTGATATCGACTACGCTCTGCGGGGTCATTACCTCGAGCTTCATGAGGTCAAGAAGATTAGTGCCGCCAGCTATAATGGCTGCACCGTTTCTCGCATCAGTGGTGGCGTCCAAGCGGGTTTCAGCCCTTGCGTATTCAAAGCTTTTCATCGTGCTCACCTTCTGCGGCCTCGCGGATGGCATTGACGATGCCGGGATACGCTGAACAACGGCACAAATTGCCGCTCATCCGTTCCGAGATTTCAGAATCCGACAAAGTAACGTCACCCTCTAACGTTTCCGACACATTAGATGGCCAGCCGGCCTTTGCTTCTTCCAACATGGCGGTGGCTGAACATATCTGTCCGGCCGTGCAGTAACCGCACTGAAACCCATCATGACGTACGAAAGCGCTTTGGAGCGCGGACATGGCTTCGGGTGTACCCAATCCTTCAATAGTCGTAATTTCATCCCCATCATGCATGCAGGCTAGTGTCAGGCATGAGTTGATCCGTCGCCCGTTAACAATAACCGTGCAGGCACCGCACTGGCCGTGATCGCAACCCTTCTTCGTTCCGGTTAAACCAAGGTGATGACGCAGGGCATCCAGCAAACTCGTCCTGGAGTCAGCAATAAGCATCCGCTCTTCACCATTTACATGGAGGGGAGTTTTGAGGGTCATATAATTACTTTCCGGTTTATCAATTATCGAATTTCGTTTTATTTGGCCTGCGCATTAGCAACCGATGAGCGTGGAAAAGACCTTCTGCTTCGCCCTGCCCGGCCTTGTTGCGCAGCAGACTGTGTAACCTGTCGGGCTCAGCCGCATCGAAGATATCTACCATGTGAGTGCGCCTCCTGTTTTGATTGTATCAAAGAATTAACTTCGCTCTGACGCTTTCGTTCCCAGCACAGAAAACGACCCAGTTTGTGGTGAACGAAGAATACTTTGCACATATGAAAACTAGTCCTGCGTGCGGCATAGCCAAAAGGCCGTCTATGCTCGGCTCAAGGGTTCTTCTCGCCCCGCTCTTGTATCTGACAATAGAGCGCTATCTTGAAACGGATATGTCGCGCTAAAATGGAAAGATAATGGAACACGTCTCAATTGATCTCTGGGCAACTAATCTTGAGCCATCGGTTCCTGATTTAACCACATGGCTGGCTGCATTGGAGGCGCGGGTTTCACAAACTGCTGCCAGAGGCGGCCATATGTTGGTCCTCCCCGAATTTGCGTGTGCGCAATGGCTAAGCTTTGCCCCGTTGGATTTACCAACCGAGCATACGATGGGCTGGCTTTATGAGATTGGTGAAATCGCTTTGCCGGCCATTGCAACGATGGCCATGCACTATGGCGTATCGGTCTTGGCCGGGACAATCCCATTTGCATCAGAGATCAAAGACGGGGTGCAAACCTATTTCAACCGAGCGTGGTTGCTAACCCCCGACGGTGAGCGTCACACTCAAGACAAACTCAGCCTGACCCCGCTAGAAGTGCAAAGCGCCGGTGGCGTTACCGTGCATGGCGAAAGAATAAATGTCTTTGAATGGAATGGCCTGCGTACCGCGATGATCATCTGCTTAGACACCGAATTTACCGACCTGTGGTCGCGATTAGGCGGCTTGAACCTCGATCTGATCATTATCCCCGCAAAGACAGATATGATTACCGGTTATAATCGCGTGTTCAGTTGTGCTCGCGCGCGCGCTATCGAGCTTCAAACCGCCGTTTGCGTTCTAGGGGCAGTTGGTGTGCCATTCGGTCAGGCCGCAACCGACACAGGCGTCGGGGGTGCCAGTGTCTTTCTGCCCTGCGATGTCGGCGTATCATTGGACGGTATACATGCTACCTTTGCACCGCAAACGGCAGCGATGTGGACCAATCACGTTTTGATAGCGGCGGACATCCCTGTCGGGGCGTGCCGCAGGTTGCGCAATGGACTGGCAGAGGCCGAGGTCAGCCCAGCGTTGTGGGACGCCAGCCATCTAACCATACAGGACACGGCACGAGTTAATCCCGAGAGCGCGAAATAAAGCCGTATAGCAACACGAGCAAAAGCCCGAACCAGTGACGCTGGCACACCCAAGAAACCTGTGACATCACCTGTAAAACGTATTACTCTTCGCCGGGCGATCGTCGAATTCGACACGCTCGGTTTTTTGACCGGTTCATACAAAGGCAGTATGATGACAGATGATCAGCCTTCAGGTGGGTCAGCCCCGTGTTTTGCCCACATGGTTGTCGGTGGCTATTCGATTGACCCCGACACATGGCGAGATGTGTCCCGATTTCGTCGCGCCGAAAGAACCCGTCTTCTTGCTGCGCGCGCGCTTTCAAGCACCGCCCGCCAAAGCGCCACTGATACGCTGATTCAAGCGCTTGTATCCGAGGTTCCATTCGTCTCAGGTTCAAAGCTTGCGGTTTATTGGCCTATTCGTGGCGAACCTGACCTGCGCGAATGGATGATATCAGCGCATGAAGCGGGTGTTGCGGTATTGCTACCGGTAGTGACCGAAAAAGGTGCCCCGCTTGAATTCCACCATTGGCAGCCCGATTGCCGCATGGCCCGTGGAATTTGGAACATCTTGGTTCCTGCGGATGGCGCGCCGGATGTTCCGGATATCGTCGTGTCACCGTTGGTAGGCGTAGATCAACAGCTTTACCGATTGGGAAATGGCGGTGGTTACTATGACCGGACTCTCGCTTTGCTTTCTCCGGCGCCGCGCGTGATAGGTGTAGGTTTTGACGGGTGCCGACTGCCAAGTGTATTCCCGATGCCATGGGATATCCGCATGGATACGGTCATACTTTCTAACGGTGACATCTATCACCTAAGCGATGATTAAATGATAAAGAATACAAGGGTCATCCATACCCCGATAGCGACGATAACGATGCGCAATGCGCGGGTGTTCTGAATGCGTCGTGCATACTTGGCACCCAGATATCCACCCAAGGTCGTCGCCACAGCCAGAACCAAAGCCGATTCCCAGGCGATCATTCCGGCAAAGGCATAAGTTGTCACTGAAACCACCGATAAGATTGCTGACAACAGGTTTTTCAAGCCGTTCATGTTGTGCAGGTTTTCAAAGCCGATCAGCCCTAATACGGCGAGAAGGATAATACCGAGGCCCCCATTGAAATACCCGCCATAGATCGCAACTATTCCAAGAGCCAATGCCGAGGCAGTTGGACCCACTGGCCCCAGATCGCGCCGCTTGACCATAGCAATCAGACTAGGTCCCAATGCGAAAAGCATCGTAGCACATAGCAGCAACCAAGGAATGATGCCAATGAAGGCATCGCTTGACGTCACAAGTAACAAAATAGCCCCGATAAGCCCGCCAACCGCAGTTACAATATAGACGACACTTAGCTTAAGTGTGCCTTCCTTATGCAAGTCGTGGCGGTAGGCCCACGCGCTTGCTATGTATCCCGGCAGCGCTGTCAACGTTGCGGTCGCATTCGCCATGATCGGTGGGACCCCGATCCAGATCAGTGCCGGAAAGCTGATCAATGTGCCGCCGCCTGCTAGGGCATTTATAGCCCCTGCAGTCAGGCCCGCGATAACTAGAATGATATACGACAACATAACGCCTCTTTCATTGGCTCGTGCACCTCTTTGCCCTATCGTCGATTGGTCTGCAAATTGGTCTGAATTCAGGATGGTATCATGGGTACTCGAAAAGCCGAGGCGCTAATGCGGCTTCGCGATTACATCGATGCCGTAGCGCCCTTTGTTGGTGACAAACTTCCCGCGGAGCGACAACTTGCAACCGATATACGGTGCAGCCGTGAAACCTTACGCGCAGGGTTGGCCGTGCTTCAGGCTGAAGGGGAGCTTTGGCGCCACGTCGGCCAAGGGACATTTCGCGGTTCACGTCCAATTGGCAAGCCGGTGCGCGACATCATTCTGCTAGAAGCAACCACCCCTATGGACCTCATGGAAGCCCGGGTACTGTTAGAACCCCCAGTATCGGCGACGGCCGCCTTGCGACGCGCAGATGATGACATCGTGTTGCTAAACCAACGGGTTGATGCATGCCAGAAAGCCCAAGATCGTTCGGCATGCGAAAGGGCCGATGATGCATTTCACCAGACAATTGCCCATGTTGCGCGGAATCCAGTTTTAATCGCGCTGTTGCGTTATTTTTCAGGGGCCAGATATCGCCCGGTGTGGCAGCGAGAATGGGATCGCACCTACCGCCGGCTTGGCGTGACTGAATTTACCCGTACCCATTCTGAGCAACATCGCATCATAGTGAGTGCCATCGCTGACAGGGATGCCAACGCTGCTCGAATTGCAATGGCTACCCACCTTGAAACTGTAAGTAAAGCCATGCGTGTCACGGGCGACTAACCCCTGGGCCGTGATGGTTATAACCTGAATAACTCATTCTCCATGCGGCTACATTTTTCTGGATCAAAGAAATTTCGCCCTAGCTTATGGTCTAACAACGCTCTGGTTTGGTGACACAAAATGGACGTCGATTTTCTAAAAAATTTCATTGCCGTTCCGTTGACATAAATTTTCTAGAACTAGCTCTAGGCTGAAAAGGAGGTCGCCATGACGCATTCGAAGATAACCAGGCGGGGTATTTTAGGAGCAGGGGCCGTAGCAAGTATCGCGACCGTAGCACAGGCTTCAGAAAAAGATGACCCCATCACTGACGTGGAATCCGACGGAACTGACCACCGGAAACTGTTGTTGAAAGATACCAAGCACATTCGCGAATATTACCGGTTAGCGCGAAGCTGAAAAACCTCTACTATGGAGAGTATTTGATGTTGAAACGAAAGACAGGGACCGCTGTTCGGGCATCGAGAACCCACAACTATGTTGAACAGAAATCCGTTGGCAACCTGGATCGCCGTTCGTTCTTGATGGCCTCCGGCCTTGGCGCAGCCGCTATGATGGCCCCCATAACTGCTGCGGGAAGAGTACAAGCCGCTCCAGCCGATACGCCAGCCCTCTCCCCTGAAATCAAACATGTCAAAACCATTTGCCAGTTCTGCTCTGTGGGGTGTTCGATCTGGGCCGAGGTAGAAAACGGAGCATGGATCGGGCAGGAACCTGTTTTCGAAAGCCCGATCAACCAAGGAACCCATTGCTGCAAAGGTGCAGCCATGCGCGAAATTTCCAAGGGTGAGCGACGCCTGAAATATCCGATGAAGAAAGTTGCTGGCGAATGGAAGCGCATTAGCTGGGATCAGGCGATCTCTGAAATTTCACAGAAATTAGGCACCATCCGTACTGATTATGGCCCTGACAGTGCCTACTGGCTTGGGTCAGCTAAATTTTCGAATGAACAGGCATATCTCTTCCGTAAATTTGCCGCCTATTGGGGTACAAACAACGTCGACCATCAGGCCCGCATTTGCCATTCGACGACAGTGGCTGGCGTTAGCAATATTTATGGCTATGGCGCCATGACCAATACGTTCAACGATATCCGCAACTCCAAGTCTATGATCATCATCGGTGGAAACCCGGCAGAAGCGCATCCTGTCTCAATGCTGCATGTGCTGAACGCCAAGGAAAACGGCTCGAAATTAATTGTGGTCGACCCCCGGTTCACCCGCACAGCGGCCCACGCTGATGAATATGTACGAATACGCCCAGGTTCCGACATCGGTTTTCTGATGGGACTGGTCCGCGAAATCCTAGCAAACGGCTGGGAAGCAAAGGAATATATTGATCAGCGGGTTTGGGGGATCGAGGAAATCCGCACAGAGGCCGAAAACTGGACCCCAGAAGAAGTAGAGCGCGTATCGGGAATTCCTGCTGATCAAACCCGAAAGGTCGCCCGGATGCTGGCGGAGAACCGTCCGGGGACCCTAGTTTGGTGCATGGGACTGACCCAGTCTTCGGTCGGGTCATCGAAAACCCGAGCGGCATCTATTCTGCAATTGGTGCTTGGCAACATCGGCATGCCGGGCGGTGGGGCAAATATCTTTCGCGGGCACGACAACGTTCAGGGGGCAACCGACCTTGGTGTCGCTTGTGATACTCTCCCGGGGTATTACGGATTGTCTGCGAGTGCTTGGAAGCATTGGAGCCGGGTTTGGGGTACCGATTATAACTGGATGAAAGACAGGTTCGGGTCGCAGGATCTGATGGAAAAAGAAGGTATGGCGCTAAGCCGCTATATGGACGCCATTCTGGAAAATCCAGAGTCGATTGAACAGCCCAACCCAGTAAAGGCGATGATCTTTTGGGGGCATGCCGCCAACTCTATTACCCGTGGTCCTGACCAGCTTCGCGCCTTAGAAGAAGTCGAACTTCTCTGCGTTATCGACCCGCATCCTACGCAAGTCGCTATTATGACGCAAAAGAAAGACGACGTTTACCTTCTGCCCGCAGCCACCACTGCCGAGATAGATGGTTCCGTCACCAACTCTTCTCGATCCGTGCAATGGCGCACCAAGGTGTTTGAACCATTATTTGAGGCGAAAAGTGATTATGAGATCATATATCTTTTTGCCCAAGCCTTGGGATTTGCTGACGAGATGTTCAAAAACATCGAGGTAAATGACAATAACCCGTCTGCTGAAAGTGTCCTTCGTGAAATCAACAAGGGTACTTGGACGATCGGGTATACAGGTCAAAGCCCCGAGCGACTCAAGCTCCATATGGAAAATCAGGACAAGTTTGATTCTATTTCCTTGTTGGGCAAAGAGGATCCTGTAAAGGGCGAATATTATTGCCTTCCTTGGCCAGCGTGGGGATCTCCGGACTTGAAACACCCAGGCACCCCCTTGTTATACGATACCTCTAAATCCGTCGCGGAAGGTGGGCTGCCTTTCAGGGCGCGTTGGGGCGTAGAACGCGAAGGATCCAACCTGCTAGCTGAAGACAGCTATACCGTCGGGTCCGAAATTAAGGATGGCTATCCCGAAGGTACGTTAGGCATGATCGAAGCCTTGGGTTGGACCGATGATCTGACGTCGAAGGAAAAGCTGATCATCCTCTCTATTGGAGTCGGCCGGTTCGATTTGAAGCTGCTCGATTTACCTGAAAGCGAAGCCAGAGCGGCTTTGCAGGGGCTTGAACGTGAAACCATGAATATCGCGGGTCAGGCGGTTCAAATTGACGGTCAGACCAACGATGGTGTCTCTTTAACAAGCAAGTTCCCTGGGTATCCTCAGCAAGCCTTGATAGCGATCGAAGCATATTTGGCTGATGATATTGGCGATACGTCCAGCGACGGTGGCAATGATTTGGCGGGGGATATCCGCAAGGTAAATTGGAAAACTGACCTGTCGGGCGGAATCCAACGGGTTATGATCTCCCACGGCCTGGCACCTTATGGCAATGGCAAAGCCCGTATGGTTGTGTGGAACTTTCCGGACCCCGTTCCGCTACACAGAGAACCTCTTTATACCCCTCGCCGTGACTTGCTGCCTCAATATGCGACCTACAGTGATCGGCGTAAATGGCGCCTGCCCGTGCTTTACGAGAGCATACAGAAGGTCGATTACGCGACAGAATTCCCGACGATCCTAACATCGGGGCGACTGGTGGAATACGAAGGCGGTGGCGATGAAACGCGATCAAATCGCTGGCTTGCGGAATTCCAGCAGCACATGTTTGTCGAGGTCAATCCAATCGATGCATCTAGCATAGGTGTCGCTGACAAAGATGACTGCTGGGTGGTGACCCCTGAAGGTCGCATTCGCGTGGCGGTCATGGTGACCAACCGCATACCTGCGGGAACTGTGTTTTTACCGTTCCACTTTGCAGGGTTTTGGATGGGCGAAGATATCAGTGGCCGTTACCCGGATGGTGCAACCCCCTATGTCGTTGGTGAGGCAACCAATACCGCCCAGACTTATGGCTATGATATTGTTACACAAATGCAAGAAACCAAAGCGACATTATGTCGTTTGGAACGGGCTTAGGAAGGTTGACATGGCTAGACTGAAATTCCTTATCGATGCGGACAGATGTATCGAATGCAATGCCTGTTCGACGATTTGCAAAAATGAACACGAGGTGCCTTTCGGCATGGTCAGGCGCCGCGTTGTCACACTTAACGACGGCGAACCGGGCGAAAAGTCGGTTCCGATCTCATGCATGCATTGCACCGATGCGCCCTGCGTTGCGGTATGCCCGGTATCGACGCTGTACCAAACCGACTTGGGCATCGTGCTTCATGACAAGGATACTTGCATTGGGTGCGGCTACTGCTTTTACGCATGCCCTTTCGGTGCGCCTCAATTTCCCAGATCCACATCCTTTGGTACCCGTGGGGTTATGGATAAGTGTACGTTCTGCGCGGGCGGCCCAGAAGAAAACGGATCAGAGGCAGAGTTCCAGAAATACGGACGCAATCGTATTGCGGAAGGGAAATTGCCGATCTGCGCTGAGGTTTGTGCCACCCGAGCACTTTTGGCCGGCGACGCGGACACAGTGAGCGGAATTTACCGTGAACGCGTAATCAACCGCGGTTTCGGCTCCGGTGCGTGGGGTTGGAAAACCGCATACTATCCAGAGGGTGAGCAAAATGAGTGACGCTAGCGAAGATCGTGGCAAACGTTTTACCCGATACCGCGTATGGGGTGGTATCGTGGCCGGACTACTGGCAATCACTTTGGTTTGGCAGACAATAGAGCTTTTCGATGACGATGCCCGGACCATCCCCGAAGTGCGATGGGGGGTCGCTCAGGATCCGAACGGAGTTGGCATTATCGTAAGTAAGTCTCTTGCCGACCGCACCAACTTTCAAAGAGAACGTTATATCAGCGGGCCATCCCCAGACAGCAACGAAGCCCTGCCCTTTGCTCTTAATGATCGGGTTTTATTCACAGAGACCCCGATTGCCAAGCCATCAGACCTTTTGACACGCACGTGGCAAACGCCAGATGAAAACACGCTGAACATGATGCAACCTGCGCGGCGCGTTATTGGGACTTCATCGCTTCCCTATGTCAACGCAGACTTGCTACAACGTCCCTTTGCGCGGGACTGGCGGTTGGTAATTGCTGACCTTACTACCCATTTGGCGGCGATCTCCATTCTTGGTTTCTCATCCCTGCTTGCGTTGTTTCTTGCCGTGCGCGGTCGCATTCCGATCTCCGAAGGGAAAAGCGGGCGTACCGTCAAACGTTTTAATGTGCTTGAGCGGGCCAATCACTGGATGACCGCCCTCAGCTTCATTATGCTTGCTCTCACAGGAATCGTGCTTTCCGTAGGAGTGACGTTGTTTCAACCCTTCGGCGACAGAGCGTTGGGGTTTGCGGGATGGATATCAACTTGGGGCCACACCATTTTCGCCCCGTCTTTTGCATTGGGTATTCTTGTCATGGCCGTGCTTTGGTTGCGCCAAAACCTACCCACCAGACTTGATCTACATTGGCTCGCTAGATTTGGGGGATTTCTTAGCAGTCAGGATTCCACGCCGTCAGCCCGTCGATTCAATGCGGGCCAAAAGCTTATCTTCTGGTCAGCGATCCTAGGCGGTCTAATCATGGTAGCGACCGGGGTATCCCTGTTATTCCCATTCTATTGGTTGGACCTCACGGGGATGAGTTGGGCAATGATGATCCACGCAATAATAGGTGTCCTGCTGATCGCGATCTTTATCGGTCACATCTATATCGGAACGGTTGGCATGGAAGGAGGTTTCTGGGCAATGTGGGACGGCGACGTGGATGTAAATTGGGCCGCTGAACATCACGACCTGTGGTTCCAAGAGATCGAAAACGAAGATAGGGGGCAACCGTTATGAAAACATTCTTATACGGATTGACCCTTGCCGCAGTCATTGCTGGGCTAACGTATCTTGGTTATCAAAATCTTTATATTACCAGTGTTGAACGTGTAAAAGGACCGTCGTTGAAGGTCTATTCCAGTGACTAGAGCCTGATAGAACTATAGCACGGCAACAGCAGTTATTCCTCAAGTGATTGCTGTAGCTGACGGCGTTGAACAGACACTCATACCTGGCGATAGCTAGATACCTATCACCGCGCTCACCCGCTAATCTCGCTATATGCCTGATGCGAAAATCGGTGGAATACCTGTCTTTGCGCGATTGGTTTTAATGTTATTTAGATGCGGTGTTTCGGCGGTCTCAAGGCATTCTAATACTCATACTACCCTTAGGCCGGTGGGGCACTAAACTTCTGGTTGGTCGCTAGCGTTTCCATCTTTTCAACACTGCGTAACGGCGAGTGCTATCAGCCAACACGGCGAAATCCCCGCCCAATTTTACCGGTTCGCCCAAGATTATCATATCGCGGGGAAGCACCACTTCTTGGCCACCCAGATCAATAAAGCCAAAGGTGTCCTGCCAATTGCCAATTACGGCGACTACGCCCTCTGATGAGATTTCGGCAGTCAGCTCCCCCAATATTCGCCCTTCGGCATTGACAAGAGTAGCACCTTCATATTCCGCCAGATCAATTTTTCGACCCAGTTGGGGGACATCAGATCCTTCAAGCGCAAGAACTGCTTCCTCAAGTTTAGCAACCGCATCCGCTCTGCGCCCGTTCTGAAGCGCCCGGCGTGCTTGGTTGACGGCGTCTTCTGATTCAGAAAACATACCCATCGAAAGCTCACTGTAACGGGCAACCTCCAATACGCGGAATGCTTCGTCGATCGCGGTCACGGAAGCTCCTCTTTTGCCCGAAGACAAGCCAGAGATCGCTTTTTTCAATTGGTCCGTTGCCCCCTCTTGCAGGGCGATACCCGGCTGAGGTGCTTCGTCAGTCTGCTGTGCCCACACGGGAAGGGCCACAAGCGCACATGTTATCGCAAGTATAGCTGCACGGTTTCGCACTGTTTCAGGACATCCCATGTTTCCACCCTAGTTTGATAAGTGCATAATTGACTGGAAAGGTGAGTATCGCGCCGACGAGAAGCCCGAAGCTCGCAAAGCCCCAAAATGCGAAGGTATTGGGAGGCGGTGCCGCGCCGACCACACGCGGGGTAATTTGTGCCATCACGAAACCCATGCCGATCATGACCGACGCCATAGAAAAGAATTCGGCCCGGAACGCCTTCCATAGCGCTATTAATATGTCGTTGCCCTGTAACAGAAATGCCCAAAGCTGGAATATAATCCAACCAAAGGCAAAACCGACGGCGTATTCCACCCAAAATTCGTGCCAAAAGGTTACGCCAGCGAGGCGAAGTACGATCATTGCAGTCACAATGCCCAACCCGTCACCCCCAACGCAGTGAATCAAGGCACCAATCGTTTTATAGAATTGATTATCGACGTATTCTTTGTGTTTTTCCTTTTTTTCCTTTTCGGTCATATCGCCCACACCGGAAGGCCGACAGGTCCAAAAATAAAACGCCAAGCCCAGAATGGAAAAAAAGAAGATAATGATGGGCCACGCCGCTTTTAATGGTGGGTTAACGGCAGTGTTTACAAAAAGCGTGTCGTATAATGCCCACCCTGCACCACCCATGCCGATGAAGTACCACCAAGTGACGAACCAAGGATCGGCAAGAAAAGCAAAAATTTCCATCTCGGCACCTTCGCCACCGCGGCAATTTAGTCATTATAGTACAGCTATCTTATACCTAATAAACTCAGTCCCCTTGCCAGAGGTTCCTCGCTAAATAGGACAAGCTCGAATTCACGAGGGAATTCTTAGCACGCAAAATGCACCTTGCAAGAGTGTTTCACCCTTCGCTGTCACCATGATTAATCACGCTTGGCGGGGTATATATTTGTGACGGCTTGATATCCGCAGCGGCAGGTTCGACATCCACTAAACACGTATGTGCGATGGGTCCCTGCGCCAGTCGCGATGTTCCCTTGTCAACTGTCAGAACGTTCGGATTTCCGTTGCGACAGCTATCGCCGCTGGGGTCATACCAAGCACCTGTGGCGATTTGAATGACACTGGGCATTATATCATCGCTAAGATGCACACTGGCAAAACAAGACCCCCTGTCATTGAATATCCGCACCACCTGCCCCTCTTTCAAACCTCTGGCTGTCGCGTCAGAGCTATTCATCACGCAAGGTTCCCACCCAGCCGCACGGTCCGCCTGGCTGACCGCACCGTGGTCAAGCTGCGAATGGAGCTTGTTACGAGGCTGATTTGAAATCATATGCAAAGAATATCTGTGCGCATTGCCCAGCCATTCTAGCGGCTCCATCCAAGCTGGATGACCGGGGCAATCGTCATACCCAAAGCCTTCTATTGTCTGGGAAAATATCTCGATCTTTCCACTGGGGGTCTGCAACGGATACTTGACAGGATCGCGTCGAAAATCTTGCAGCATAACGGTATCATGATCCGGGTCAGGGACGCGGAAAATACCTTCGCGTTGAAAACTTTCCCAATCAGGAAGGCTTACACCCTCGCGGGCGGCGGATTGACGCGAAATATCATAAAGCCAGCGTTGCCATTCTTCGGGGCTGCGGTTTTCTGTAAACGCTTCTTCGACCCCCATTCGCGCGGCTATACCTCGCAGAATGTCATGGTCGCTTTTGGCCTGACCAACGGGGTCGATGGCTTGGTCCATGACCACCTGAAACGGGTCCTTTGGTGTTAGGGCGATGTCACTGCGTTCAAGCGGGGTGGTACATGGCAATACGATATCAGCATGCCGTGCCAGACTGTTCCAACACCACTCGTTAGCGATCACCGTTTCAGGCCGCGCCCACGCCTGCCGCATCCTGTTCAAGTCTTGGTGATGATGGAACGGGTTGCCGCCCGCCCACCATACCAGCCGCACATCAGGGTATGAAAGGTGCTGACCGTCATAGTCAAAACTACCGTTGGGATTTTCCATCATGTCGGTAACGCGCGCAACGGGAATAAAGCTCGATACCGGGTTCGCGCCCTGCGGCATTGACGCGTAATCGATATAGCGTCGTTGCAATCCCACGTTGTTCATGGCCGAATAGCCAAAGCCGAACCCAGTTCCAGGCAACCCGATCTGGCCCAACATCGCCGCCAGCGTTATAGCCGCCCAATATGGTTGCTCTCCGTGATCCTGACGGGTTAGCGACCAACTAACGGAAATCATACAACGTTGCGATGCCATGCGCCGGGCAAGCTCACGAATGGTAACTGCAGAGATGTCACAGATTTCTGCGGCCCACTCAGCGGTTTTTGCGGTACCGTCTTCTTGACCTCGCAGATAGGTGGCAAATCTTTCGAAACCTGTCGTGTATTTATCCAGGAATGTTTGATCCAACAAACCCTCGTCTAAAAGAACAAACGCCAGCCCCAGCATAAGCGCCGTGTCGGTCGATGGTCGCGGCGCAATCCATTGTGCGCCCGCGATCGGTGCCATATCGGACCTGAGCGGGGAGACGCTGACGAACTGAACCCCGGCTTCCGCGGCGGCGGTGACGCCGGCTTTTTGCACATGCGCGCCTACGCCACCTTGCGAGATTTGGCCGTTCTTCAACGGTATGCCGCCGAAAGCGACGAAAAGTTCACAATGTTTAGCAATCGACTGCCAAGAGGTTGCGCTTTCCAATGGACCGCGAAAATCACCTATGACATGAGGCACTACGACTTCTGCGGCCGCGAAGCTATAAGTATTCCTTGACCCCGTGAAACCCCCGATGCAGTTGAGAAAACGTTTTAACTGGCCTTGAGCATGGTGAAACCGCCCCGCACTCGCCCAGCCGTAAGACCCTGCATATATCGCCTGGTTTCCATGTTCCTCGATTACCCGAGAAAGCTCGGACGCCACCAGACGATCAGCCTCATCCCAACTAACCTGAACAAAACTGTCGTGGCCGCGCAAGTGCCCCGCTGTCCCGGGGCCGCCCTCCAGCCAGCTTTTGCGTACCATCGGCGCCGTGATGCGCGTCGGCCCGTCAAGCACATCAACTATGCCCGCCCCGATAGGTGACGGGTCGGGATCTTGTGCGAAGGGCCGAATGCCGGTGACGTGCCCATGCTCCACATCGACGTGATAAGTCCCCCAATGGGTACTGGTCAGCCTGTCACGTTCAGTTTTGCTCACACCAAAGTCCTTATCCAAATTGCAGGCCCCATGCACTAATACACCTCTCACGATAGGGTATCGAGATTTCCCGTTCTATTGCTAAGATCTAAATAATGGTAGTTTACCGACATCTGCGGCATGAAACTTATCCGGTCATGCACATGCCTTTGCGGCGTCCACTGCTAGCTTGACCAACGTAGGATAGTGCTGAACCCGCTCTGCTGAATGCGCAGAAGCCGCCGAGCCACGGACCACGCGTCCCTTGATACCGTGAAAGATGGCAGCCATACGGAAAAAATTGAAAGCGATGAAAAACTCATAATTAGGAATGGTGTATCGCCCCGTAGCCGCGCAGTATTGTGCAACATATTCAGCTTCGGTCGGAATATTGAGGCTGACCGGATCGACATTGCCAAGCCCCGCGACGATCTGAGGCGGCATACGGTACATCATGGCGTGATAGGTGAAATCCGCCAACGGGTGACCAAGCGTCGATAGCTCCCAATCCAACACGGCCACGATTTTTGGCTCGGAGGGATGAAAAATCATGTTGTCGCATCGAAAATCACCATGCACGATAGCGGTTTCGTCACTGTCGGGAATCGCGTTCGGTAAAAATTCGATCAACCAGTCCATGCCGGGGTCTCTGCCTGCGTCAGTGTCCGAAAGATAAGACCGCGTCCATCGGCTTATTTGCCGGTCTAGATAATTAATCCCACGGCCAAAGTCAGCAAGCCCTATAGCCGTCGCATCAATCTGGTGAAGCCGCGCCAACGTATCATTCATCGCCGAAAAATATGCTGGGCGTTGATCTGCCGAGACTGATGCAAAAGTGGCGTCCCAGAAGATACGGCCCTCGACCATGTCCATGATGTAGAACCAGCTACCGATGATAGTCTCATCAAGGCACACACCATAAACGCGAGCGACAGGAAAGCCTGTCGCACCCAACGCAAGCAATATGCGGGCCTCTCGGTCTACAGCATGCGCCCCGGTGATCAAATCGCCGAACGGTTTGCGACGCAGCACGTATGTTTTGCCCGGTGTGACAAGCTTGTACGTCGGGTTGGACTGGCCACCCCGGAATTCATACACCGTCAAGGGGCCTTGAAACCCTTCGACATGTGCTGTCATCCAATGAGACAGGGCAGAATAGTCAAATCCGAAACCGTCGCGTACTGGCATCACGCCTTGGTTTAGCGCGTGATCCGAAGCAGATTTCGTCACGCAGATTGCTCCGCCTTCCAATCCCTTTTGATCTTTTTGGCCAGGCTCCACTTATGAACTTCGGTAGGTCCGTCATAGATGCGAAAGGCGCGTATCTCCCGGAATACCTGCTCCACGACCGTGTCAGCAGACACACCTTGCCCACCCATGCACTGCACGCAGCGATCCGCCACCCGCATCAACGCTTCCGACACGGCAACTTTGGTCATTGAACTTTCGGTTCCACCTTGTGCACCGCTATCCAGAACATCGGCGCACCAATATGTCATTAACTCAGCTTGCTTGAGGTCAATGAGATTCTCGGCAAGCATGAATCCTACGCCTTCGTGATCCACCAGCGGCTTGCCGAATGCCGTGCGGCGGTTCGCATAATCCGTAGCGATTTCGTTCGCGCGTACACATGCGCCAAGCCATCTCATGCAATGGCTCAGGCGGGCGGGTGCCAAGCGGACTTGCGCGTATTTGAAGCCTTCGCCCGAGGCCCCCAGCATCTGATCGGCGGGAACGCGCAGGTTGTCGATGGCGATAACCGCGTGGCCTCCGGGCATTGAACTGTCGATGGTGTCCATAATTCTTTCGATACGGATTGCCGGGTCGGGCAGATCGACAAGGAACATGCAGGCGCCGTCTTCGGACTTGGCCATGATGATACCCATTCCAGCGCCATCGGCACCGGTGATAAAGGTTTTTCGCCCGTTAATGACCCAGTGGTTTCCGTCCATCCGACAGGTAGTCAGCATCATGGACGGGTCTGACCCCGCCCCGCCTTCCTCGGCTGGTTCGGTCATAAAAAACGCGGACCGGATACTGCCATCCACCATGCGCGGCAGGAACCGTTCCTTTAGCTCCGGCGAAGCGACCTTACCCAGCAGATACATGTTTCCTTCATCTGGTGCACAGGTGTGACAGGCCAACGGCCCCAGCGGAGACAAGCCAGAGCGAATAAGCACTGCGGCTGTTTCTCTCTGGGTCAGGTGCCCGCCGTCGTCCAATATATGCGGGGTCATAACGTCGGCAGAGCGTGCCAGCGCCTTCATCTCATCGCCTAGTTCGTCCGACGGCCCGTGTGACCCGCACCGGGGGTCCCCTTCGAAAGGAATGACTGTTTCACGCACAAAGGCTTCCACCCGGTCGGCTATTTCCAATGCTCGCGGCGAGATACCATTGCGTTCTAGTTTGTTGTTCATGTCTATGGCTTCCTTTGTGTGCAAGCTAAGCAGCTTTGCCGCGCCGTTGAATATTTTGAGTGATTGGAAGACGTCAAAGGTTAACAAACCCCAAGTCGGTCTTGAGCTGTTGTTTCAGTATTTTACCGTTCGCATTGCGCGGCAACAATGTATCCATGATCGTATAGCTTTCAGGACATTGGTAATCGGCTAGCTGCGAAGCGCAGTGCTTCTTGATCACGTCTTCGCTGGCATGTTCTGCCCGTACGGACAGAACAGCATGAACCCTCTCGCCCAATATCGGGCACGGCTTTGCAATAACCGCTGCCTCGATGACCCCTGCGCACGCGGTCAGAACGCTTTCGACTTCGGCTGTGAAAACCTTGTGGCCGCCACGATTAACCAAGTCTTTCTTGCGGTCGAGAATATGTACAAAGCCGTCGCCATCAATCATTCCGATGTCGCCAGATTTCCAAAACCCCGCCGAAAACTCGCGTGCGTCAGCTTCTGGGTTACGCCAGTATCCGCGCACGACCATCGCTCCTCTGATCCACAGTTCTCCTGTTGTTCCGGGCGGTTGTTCGCAACCCTGTTCGTCCATGATGCAAATCTCGGCACCCGGGACCGGCCGACCTACGGACAGGCGTCGCTGTGCGGTCTGATCGGCAGGCATGACAGTAGCCGGAGATGTCGTTTCGGTGGCACCGTAGGCGTTCATGAGGCCAAGGCCAGGTAACGCCTCAGCAAGACGCGTGATGGTCGCACCTGGCATCGGTGCCCCGCCATAGCCGCCTACCCGCCACCGCGACAAATCGTAGGTGGACAGATCCGCCTGATGGAGGCAAAGATTGTACATCGCAGGCACCATCAAAGAATAGCTCATGGCTTCGCTGGCGGCCCGTTCAAGGAACCTTTCCGCCTTGAATTCGCGCATGATAACAATACGCCCGCCACATCGTACAAGCGTGTGAATACCAGCAACCAAGCCGGTAACGTGGTTCATCGGTACGACGACAATAGTACAATCCTGCGGTCCCAACGACATCGTCTTGACGAAATTCGTGGCCGAATGGACAATGCCCAAACCCGATAATGTAGCACCTTTCGGCACGCCGGTGGTCCCGGACGTGTAAAGGATCGTTGCAGTTTCCTCTTCTACAACGTCTGCGGGTTCTTTTAAAGGCGCAGTTTGTTTAAGGTTCTCATATGGTTCAAACCCTTGGGCCGGTCCGACGGCTATTCGCGCGGTCAATGAGGGTGTCTCGTGGGGCTCGGGTACAATCCCGCAAAATGCCGCTTCGACCACCAACGCCTTGGCTTCAGAATTCTGCAAGGCATGGCGAATTCCCGGCATCTGTTCTCGTATGCTCAGCGGTACGGTGACCGCACCAATCCGCGCCGCGGCATATGTCAGCGCCACGAAAGGCACACCGTTTCCCAAAAGCATTGCAACCCGGTCACCACGCCCAATACCAAGACTAACAAGGCCCGCTGCCACGCGTCCAACTTCGTCGTCCAGCTCACTGTACGTGAGCCTTACCTCATCACAGACCAACGCTTCTTTTTGAGGGTACTGCGCCACCGCTTCGGCCAAAAGCGCATTTACGTTGCGTGGCCGATCCAGATAACATTCCAGAACACGACCGTCATAGTGATATTCTTTTCGCAATTCGCGCACGTCAATTGCATTGTGGTTCATTCTCTGTTTCCTATTTCGAACCGGCACTGAGCCCCTTGTCAGTTGCCAGATCTGCTAATCGCCCGGCCACACCCGAGATCGGCGTGCTCAGCGGCAGTCCGGCTTGGATATAGCCTCGCTTGAAATCGTCTATATGCCTGCGCATCCAATCCCGCGCACGCAGATGGTCCCTGTTCCGAATTGCCTCGATGACGTGATCATGCGCAACAATCTGGCGCGACATGGCTTGCGGCAGTTGTGGGATCAGCGCTTCAAACCCGCTATAAAGCAGGAAGCCAATCGGCTCGCGCGCCATTTGAAGCACTCGGTTCTTGCTGGCCAAGGCAACCTGCGAGTGAAACGCCGTGTCGAGTTCGATGGTGGTCTTTCCCTTTCCTTCCGCCGCAATAAGTGCCGTGTGGATATCGCTTAACGTAGACAGATCTTTTTCGTCGGCATGGAGAGCAGCAAGTTCAGCGGCAAGCGGTTCGGTCGCTATGGCTGCATGCCACAGTTCGTCAAAGCTGACATCCAACATGCTAAGCGCCCGGGTTTGGCGCGAGGAAAGTTCCGCCATTCTTGGAATCGATACCACCATCTTGCGCGGTGATGATCGGCGCACAAAGCCTTCGCTTTCCAGCCGTCGAATGCCTTCGCGCACCGTAGATCGGTTGACGTTGAACATCGCTGCCATTTCAACCTCACCAGGAAGCTGATCGCCGGGTTTCAGCACTCCTTTCAAGATCTGCGCCTCGATTTGATCAGACACCTGAGCGTAGGCGTGTTGAACGCGCAATGGTTTGACCTTCAGCGGCATAGTGTTGGCGTTGCTCCTCTGCGAATTTTAGAAACGTTTACGATAAAGCACATAGTGTCTGTGACCATTCAAACCTGAACCTGATTTGCAAATGTCGGATCAATCACGTTTACCTTGATAATTTCGCCCCTTTCGATGACACTTTCGCGCTGAAGCAGGTCACTTGAGTGGCTTAATTCTGACTGCGCAATCAAGACAGACAACCCATCGCCTTTCAGCGATGTGATGACGTCGGAAATGCGTTTGGCAAGTGCCGGGGCTACACCCTCAAAGGGTTCATCCAACAGCAACAGTTTTTCACCGGCGATCAATGCGCGCCCCAAAGCCACCATCTTTTGCTGGCCCCCTGACAACAACAAGGCTTTGCGCTTTGACATTTTTGTCAGTTCCGGCATCAGGTCATAGACGAACTGAAGCCGTTGCGGCCCATCTATCGCATCGTTGGCCCAAGCTGGTAACAGCATGTTCTCTTCAACAGTAAGATCAGGTACCAAACGTCGATCTTCGGGCATATAGCCAAACCCCAATCGTGCACGATCACGCGGCGGCATGAGAGTGATGTCTTCGCCGTTCCAGAATATTTTCCCGCCCGCCAGATCGGCCAAGCCGGTGATGGTGCGCATAACCGTCGTTTTGCCCGCACCATTGCGACCCACCAACCCCATGCGTTCACCCAACCCTAGCTCAAGGCTTATCCCGCGCAAAATTGGAGCCGCCTGGATGGTGACTTGAACATTTTCAAGCTTCAAACTCATGCTGGGCCTCCCGTTACATATCGCTGTACCTTTTCATCCAACAGGACCTCATCAGGCGTGTCATCGGCGATGATTTGACCGTCATAAAATGCCAGAACCCGCTCTGAATAACGGGTAACGATATCCATGTCGTGCTCGACAAAGATCACGGTCACCCCTTCGGCGCGCAACGCTTCAATCACCAGATCCATGATCGGGAACTTTTCGTCTGCCGCAACGCCAGAGGTTGGTTCGTCCAGCAACATGACCTGAGTTTGCCCCGCCATCGCCATAGCGATGTCCAGCAGCTTTTTGACGCCACCTGACAGTTCGGGAATAAGACGGTTTCGATGCTCAGCGATATGAAAACGTTCAAGCGTCGCCATAGCACGTTCACGAGCATCCGCGCTGTGTGCGTGGCGAAAGAACGAAAGGCGTTCATCGTGGTGAATGGCACCAGCCAGCAACATGTTTTCCTCTACCGTCAACTCGTTGCACAGTTGTGCAATTTGGAAAGATCGGTGGATACCCAAGCGGGTGATCAGGCGTGGGGCAAGCCCGGCGATATTTCGGCTACCAAAGTTTATCTCACCAGAATCCGGTTTGATATAACCTGTCACCATATTGACAAATGTGGTCTTCCCCGCCCCGTTCGATCCTATCAGGGAATAAATCGCCCCTTTTGGCACAGAAACCGAAATATCTTTGGCCGCTGTAACCGCTCCGAAAGATTTTTGGACGTCGCGAACCTCTAGAACACCAGCGCTCATGTCTTACCTCCTTTTCTGCGGCTTAGCAGTGACCCTAGGCCATTCGGCAAGGTGACGATGACGATTAACAGGAAGATACCAAGCGATAGCTGCCATGTGTTCGGGAAATAAAGGTTGGAAAATGAACGCACAACTTCCAAAATGATCGCCGCAACGAACACCGCAGGTACCGACATGTAGCCAGCAAGTATGGCGACAAACACGAATTCACCTGATGTGGTCCAGAATGCGAATTCGGGGTCTACGTGACCCAATGCTACAACGGCGATTGTCCCACCCAATCCGCCTAGAACCGCTGCAAAAATGTAATTGTATGCCATCACCTTGCGGACCGATGCCCCAAGGTATTCGACCCGCAATTCGTTATCGCGCGTGGCCAGCGTTATCAGGCCCTGTTCACTGTCAAAATAAATCCGCATGAGCGTACCCGTGATGACCACTATGGCGACCACGTAGATGTAAAGCGCCGTTTGCAGATCGCGCCCCTCGGGAGCCCAACCAAGAAACGTAGGAGACCCGATGTTCAGTCCGTCCGAACCGCCTATGACGCTCATTTTGGACAATGTACCGTAAAGCACCATCGAAAGCGCCAGCGTCAGCATGGCGAAGAATATCCCGCGGTACGTCGCTAACATCGGTCCAAAGATCATGCCTACGATCAAGCACACCACGCTACTAAGTAGTGTGAGGGCAAATATATCCGACACGCCCCATAGGTTTGCGGCGAGTGTCGCAGTATAAGCCCCGATGCAATAGTAAAGCCCTTGCCCAAACGATACGACCCCGCCGCGCATCATGGCGACGATCCCCAGGCAAACCAGCCCTTTGGCCAGTGCCATGGCGAACAAGAACATCGCCCAATCCGGCAGGATGATAGACCCAGCAGCCAGAACCACAAATGCGATAGCAGCATATAAGAATAAAATGTACCGCATCAAATCTTCCTCGCCTTGGTTTTAGCGAATAGGCCTTCGGGTCTGAACATCAGCACGATCGCCATGACAAAATATACTATGAAAAGCTCTGCTTCCGGCAGCAGGTGAACTGAAGCCGCGCGGCTGATCCCCACCATAAGCGCTCCGATTGCGGCACCTGGTACCGAACCGAGCCCGCCAATGATCACCACGGCAAAAGCGACGATGATGACATTCGCACCAAGCCCCGGTGTGACCGATATCATCGGGGCCGTCAGCGCACCGCCCAAAGCGGCAAGGAAAGCGCCCGCTGTGAAAGCACCCAGATAGATGCGCTGTACATTCACGCCCATCGTCTGGCTCATCTCTGCATCGTGAATGACGGCCAGCACGACCTTGCCGATTTGGGTCCGGTTCAATGTCAGCCAAACGGCCAGCCCCACGACGATTGCTGCGGCGATGACTGCAAAGTCATAGCCCACATAAAACAGGGGACCGATCTCAACATCGCCCAACAGCGTATAGGGTTCATAAACGAAATAGGGATTAACTCCCCAGATCAATTTCATCACATCTTCCAGGATGAGAAATACAGCATAGGTTACGAGCACGTTAAGAACTTCGTCGCGGCCATAAAAGTATCTGAGCAGCCCGCGTTCCAGTAGTGGTCCCAGAACAACCGCGACAAGCACGGCTGCAAGAATCAACGCCGCATAGCTGCCGTAGGGAAACGCATCGCCACCTACCGCAAAATAGGCCCCAACAAGAGAAGCGGATGCATATGCGCCGATTGCATAGAGGCTACCATGGGCAATATTGAGAATATTGAGAACGCCAAAAACCAGCGTCAGGCCAAGAGAAACAATAAAAAGCCAGCCAGCATAAATGAGTCCATCAACTACGATGGTTGCTAAGAGGTCCATAAATTAGATGTCCGAGAGATGTGTTAAAAGATGCCCGTCGCACACTTGCGACGGGCTATGGTTACACGTCGCTAACGTCAGTCACATTCGGCACCAGGGAACCCCTGAGCGATCCAATCTGCTGCTAGGACACCTTCTGGCGGGTTCACACAACGCGCCGCATAGTATTCCACATCGACCAGCTCCATCTTGCCGGCGTCCGCGTTCCACTTTGTCGTTCCGATAGCATTGGGCTGAATCGCCTGGTGCCCATCGGCAAGCGCCATTTCGATGTGCCCTGATGGGGCATCCCATTCTAGCCCTTTCATCGCGGCGACAAGTTCTTCGTCGGAAGGTTTTTTGCCACCATTATCTGCCATCGCTTTTTCGACAGCAGTCTTCAGGCCGAAAAGAGCCTGCCACATGCGAAATGGAGCCTGAACCGGGAATACGCCGTATTCTGCCTCATAGGCGTCCCACATCGTGTCGGTCAGTTCCTTGAGTTCACCGCCTCGGGCATAGGCCGCCAAACCGTTGACGCCACGCGCACCCAAAAAGATCCCATCTGGCATCTTATCTTGCAACTGTGGAATAACGTGGTCGCCCGCTGACAAGACCAGCTGAGACCGCTTGTCCAGCCCCCGCGCAGTTGCCTGAATCAAGAAGCCTTGCAGGTCACCGCCCCAGTTTGACGAATGCACCAAAGCAGGCTTTTCACGCAGAAGCGCAGAAATCTCTGTGCCATACTGCCCCGCCCCAAACTTTGGGAACAATGCTGTCTTGATTTCTGCATCAGGGTAAATCTGTTTCATTGATGCGGTGAAATCGGCCCAGCTGTCCTGGCCAAAAGCATAGTCCTGGTTCAGGCCGGCATAGCTTGGCACATCAAAGTTGCGCGATTTCAGATAGCGGGCAAGGCTGATGTTATCCATTGTCGCATGTGCTGCGGTGCGGAAAACATATTCGAACTTCCCGTCCTCAAATACACGCGGCGTGCCGCAGTCATATAGAATGGTAAATGCTTTAAGCTCATCGGCGACCGGTGGAACGGCCAGACAATCACCCGAAGAAACGTAACCCAATACGGCATCAACTTCTTCGCGCTGAACCAGGTTGCGGAATTCCTGCACCTGCTTGGTGGCACCGCCCGCTTCGTCGACCACGACGTATTCGATATTCAGACCACCAAAACCCTTGGTGTTATAAGGTGCAGGCAATGCATCGCCTTTGTTCATCATGTCGATAAGCAGCTTGCCACCGTTCAACGCCGGGACGCCAAAGCTTTCTGCCGCCTGCCCCGACAAAAAGGTGATGATGCCGATCTTGAACGTATCTTCCTGTGCCGCAGCAGACCCTGCCAGACCTGCCATAAGTCCAATGGTGCTTAAGGCTCCATATATTCCAGTCTTCTTCATTTCTTGTTCTCCTCCCTAGGATGATCTTCGGATTCTCACTCAGATAGCGCCCGCTATGTGCGAAAAAGGCCTCCATCCCCGGTGCGGTTTACGCCGCGGGGTCCCTTTCCACAGCACCGCTCCCCCAAGCTTGGTATTGTCCGATTGTTGGACACTGTGTGTAAGTTAACGTCTCGTCAACTCGGAATTTCGATTCTTTGTTGTTTGAGATGAAAAAAACACGAAGCGCTTTTGGCTCAAGTCGTCATTGATCGCACTCTGCGGACACATCCACATGACCGCAATACCCCTCGATGCCAGTCACGTCGGGGTTTATTACCAATCCGTAATCTTACGGTTAGTTGTCCGAGGGGGCCCCAGCCCTATCTGTTCGCACAACTCGAAGGAATTCTTGATCTATAGATTCAGGTTCGCAGGGAGAGCCGAAAATGTTTGATTTGATAACATCGTGGATGAGCGCGCTCGGTCATTTGGGCGTCGCCGTCCTGATGCTTGCCGAAAATGTCTTTCCGCCGATCCCGTCTGAACTGGTCATGCCTTTCGCGGGGTACTTGTCCGCACAAGGGCAACTGTCTTTACCCTTATCGATCATTGCGGGAACCGCAGGCTCTGTTTTGGGTGCATTGCTTTGGTATTACATAGGCATCTGGATCGGAGATGAGCGTTTATGCCGCTTTGCTGAACGCCACGGGGCCTGGTTAACACTCACCCCAAAAGAGGTGGAAAGCGCCAGCAAATGGTTTGATTCCTACGGCTGGCGCGCCGTCTTTTTCGGCCGGATGATACCCGGTGTCCGAACGCTGATATCGGTGCCTGCTGGCGTAGCTGGGATGCCCCTGTGGTCATTTCTTCTTTATACGACTTTGGGCAGCGCGGTCTGGACGGGGCTTCTGGCCGGAGCAGGGTATCTTCTGGAATCCCAATACGAGAAAGTCGCCTCGTGGATGAACCCCGTTTCCACAGCCGTCATTGTCGGGTTGATCGGCATTTACCTGTATCGCGTTGTTCGGCAGTTGAGCAAAGGGCACGATAATCATTCGGGCTGACATTTTCGGCGCGACGCTTGCCCACAGCCCATTCTAGCCTTATCGCTAACAGTCTACGCCCATGCAAACAGCATCTTAGCGGGGTAAAAGTGGCTCATGGGCAGGAAACGAGGCGTTGACGTGACACAGCAAACCGAAGCATCGCCGCCAACTGGAATGTGGGCAAAGATTAAACCTGCCGTCCCATATCTCTTGACTGCGGGGCTGTTCACGCTGGGGGCGTATGCGTTGTACAGGTTACTTCAACCTGTCAACTTCAAAGACGTGATGGCTCAGGTTCGGGACACCCCTTGGCATATAATTGCGCTGTCTCTGCTGGCTACCTTCACAGGTTACGCGGCACTGATTGGTTATGATTGGTCCGCCTTAAGGTATCTCGGTAAAAAATTGCCATTTCCTGTTATCGTAACCGGCGGGTTTCTTGGCTACGCGCTCGGCAATACTGTTGGCGCAGGTCCAGTTACTGGTGGCGCCGTGCGCTATCGCATCTACTCATCGCTTGGGCTGACAGGCTATGACATCGCGGCAATTGCGGTTTTCGGATCGGTCGCGTTCGGCCTTGGTGCGACGATCGTCGGATTTGGCGCACTAGTCTATCATCCCTACGCCCTACACTCACTTACGTCGATCAGCCCGGCTATTCTTAGGTGGGTTGGCATTGCAGCTCTTGTCATTTCTTTCGGACTTCTAACGGCTATCACCTTTCGCAAATCCGAAATCACATTGCGAGGTCATAGTTTTTCAACCCCTTCTTTCCGTCTGCTCAGTGGTCAATTGCTGTTTACAGCGATCGACATCGTTATGGCGGCGACCGTTCTGTATCTGCTGCTTCCCCCCAACGATATGAACTTTGCGACGTTTCTGGCTGTGTTCGCCGCGGCCATATTTGCTGGCGTGGCAAGTCATGTACCCGGTGGTGTAGGGGTCTTCGAAACCATTATCATAACGGCACTTCCGCCATCTGTGCCCGTGGACCAAGCCGCCGCCGGGTTGCTTCTTTATAGACTAATCTACTACCTTGTGCCCTTCGCGCTTGCGCTTGTCCTGTTGGCCATAAGTGAAATGCGTATGGCCAAGCTCTCGGTTCAATCCCGACAGCTACAAGTCCTTGCGCCCGTCTTCAAAGCAGTCAGCTCTATAGTACCGATGGCCATGTCAGCCATGATCTTTACCTCAGGCATTTTTATGCTTGTTTCAGCTGTGATACCTGCCTCCAGTCAGGTCGCTGAGGATTTAGAGCTGCTGTTACCCCTTGGCTTTGTCGAAGGCGGCGCACTGTTATCCAGCGCGATCGGAGCGGCGCTTTTGATTATCGCGCACGGCGTATTGCGGCGTGTCGAAGGGGCATATTGGCTCGCAGTCGGCGCATTAGGTGCCGGGGTGATGGCGTCACTGCTCCATGGAATCGACTATGAGCGCGCCGTCATTTTGCTGTTAATGGTGCTTATCCTATTACCCTGCCGGCGAGAATTCTACAGAAGCGCTCGCTTGACCCGAAACCCCCTGTCGGCACAGTGGGTCTTACTGTTAATGTCGATTATCATAGCAGGGTTGGGCGTCTATTTCTTTGCAAACAAAGCCACCCCATATAGCCAAGAGTTATGGTGGCAATTCGCTGCGAACCAATCGGCACCACGTGCCACGAGAGCGGGGTTGGTGGGGGCGTTGCTTGTAGGCCTCTTTGCCTTGGTGACGGCGTTGCGCCCGCCAAAGGTTTCCACCGCCCTCGCGACGCATGAAGAAATTGAACGGGCCCGAAAGATTATCGCACTTCAGGCCAACCCCGACGCTAATTTTGCCCTGACCGGCGATAAATCATTACTTTTTTCCGATAATGGCAGTGCATTCCTGATGTACCGCGTTCAAGCGCGGTCTTGGATAGTTTTAGGTGACCCTGTCGGAAGTCCGTCAGAAACCGCACAACTGGCATGGGAGTTTGTTGATGCCGCCAGCGCGGCAAATGCAAGGCCCGTTTTCTATCAGGTAGGGCCTACCAATCTTGCTCTGTGGGCTGAGATGGGTCTTGCCATTCACAAAATGGGCGAAGAGGCGATTGTTAACCTTGCTTCATTTTCACTTGAGGGCAACCATCGAAAGAAACTTCGCACTGCACACAACCGCGCCGGTCGTGACGGGTTAAGCTTTGAAATCCTTGCAGCCCCTGTTGATGACGGGACCATGGATGTTCTGCGGCAGATCTCTGATCAATGGCTGCAAGACAAGCGGAGCTCGGAAAAGCAGTTTTCGGTCGGTCGCTTTGAGCCTGAGTATCTACGACAGTTCCCCATTGCGGTGGTACGTCACGACGAACGTATCGTTGCTTTTGCAAATGTCATGACAACGGGCCTAAAGGAAGCCGCAACAATTGACTTGATGCGTCACGTTGATGATGCTCCGTCAGGGTTGATGAACTATTTATTTACCGACTTGATATTGCACCTTAAAAAAGAAGGGTTCAGTGAATTCAGCCTAGGCATGGCACCACTTTCAGGACTGGCCACTCGACGTGGCAGTCGCTGGACGATGAAGTTGGGCGCTTTGGTGTTTCGACACGGTGGGCATTTTTACAACTTTGACGGACTGAGAAACTTCAAGGACAAGTTTGATCCGGACTGGCAACCTCGTTTCCTGATTGCCTCGCCAAAGGCGAATATCATCCTTATCGCCACCGATGCCGCCACTTTGATTGCCGGAGGAATGCGCAAAGCAGTGACAAAAAGGTAGGTACTTGTCGATAAAAAATATCGATCAACCGCATACAACGACACATATAAGTGCTCAAAAACAGGTAGTCGTAGCATCATTAACTGAATGTCATCCTGCAAATTACCCCGTGTCTGATCACATCTGCGGCTTGACGTAACGTTTTGGACCTCTAACCTTAACTTCACAGAGTGTTGATCTCACATGGAGAAGTGTCATGTGGCGAAAAATATTTGCCCAATTCCTAAGACGCATGATGGTATGCGACCGACTAATCGTAACGTACCCAGACGGGGTCACAGAAACTTACGGCCCTGATACTGGCGAACAGGCCGCTATTTCCATCCATACCGATGAAGCTTTACGTGCATTGTGCGTCAACCCGGATTTGGCACTGGGTGAATCCTATATGGACGGGACGCTCAGCTTCCCAGACACAACGCTTGATCATTTCCTTGCTGTTATCCTGCGCAATCGCGAACAAGGCCAAATGCCCACGTGGGTCAATGCTACAAACCGCGCCCGCTATCATCTGCGAAAGATAATTCAGAAAAATGCGCCTGTACGCGCCCGGTCCAACGTCGCCCACCACTATGATCTTTCAGACGATCTTTATCGGTTATTTCTCGATGAAGATATGCAATATTCCTGTGCCTACTTCAGGCATCCCGACATGACGCTGGAACAGGCGCAAACGGCTAAAAAGGCGCATATCGCCGCTAAACTTCTTTTACAGCCCGGCCAGCAGGTACTGGATATCGGCTGTGGGTGGGGCGGCATGGCGCTTACCTTAGCGCGCGATTATGATGTGCATGTCACGGGTATAACGTTATCTGAAAATCAGTTAGCCACCGCACAGGCTCGCGCCCGTACCCAAGGTTTGGCCGACAAGGTGACGTTCCGCCTGCAAGACTATCGCCACGTCGATGAAACCTTTGATCGGATAGTTAGTGTCGGGATGCTAGAGCACGTAGGGATTCCCAATTACGACACTTATTTTGCCACGGTTTCGCGTTTGCTGGCGGATGATGGCGTTGCTCTGATCCACAGTATTGGCCGCAGCGCGCCGCCGGCGGCGCATAGTGCTTGGTTAAATAAATATATTTTTCCCGGCGGGTACGTCCCTTCGCTTTCGGAACTTGCAGGCCCAATGGAACGTGCCGACCTGTGGCAAACTGACATAGAGATCTGGCGGCTGCACTATGCCAAAACCCTGCGCCACTGGCGTGAGCGCTTCGAAGCACATTCGGACCAATTGCGCCAATCCTATGACCAACGCTTCATTGCGATGTTCCGCTGGTATTTTGCAATTTGTATCGCAGCATTTGAACAGCAGATGCAGGGGGTCTACCAGCTTCAGCTATCCCGTCGTAGCAATGTAGTACCGCTCACCCGAGATTACCTTTACCAACCCGAGCTTAGCCAGGCAAAGGCCGCAGAATAACCTTTTGATAATCGCTGGTCGCGCTAGGGAAATTGGCTTACTAACGTGAAATCGAGCAAAGGCCGTGTCTTGACTGACGCATCAAAAGTCAAACTTGAGCCCAAGATGTGGTGCCGCAGCGTTCCTCCGCTTCGACAATTGTCCGAAACAGAATATCCAACGATTTCTCTCCGTATTTTCCATTCAGCCGCAATGGGACCCCGGAATATGCCTGAATTTTCGAAGGCAAGCCTGACCTAGAGGGGAAGGAGACCTTGGCTAACGCATCCAGAACACATTGTTCTGTTTTTTCCCATTCGTCATGGCGAATGTTCGAATTCTGACCAACACCGACGAATGACCCGCCGCCCGCGTATGAAAGGAAAAACCCGGAAGCCGCTAAATGATCCGAAATGATTTGACCGGTCGATTTCAATATACCGAGGTATTCTTCGGTCGGGCAAACAAAATGAAATTTCGCCGCGTCGACAATCGTGAACGCAAATGCACTCAGCCCCTCGATCCCTTTTCGGGAAAGCTGAAACAGATAGTTCTCAAGCGATGCAAGATCGACCTCGCCGGTTATTCCCCCCAGATGCACTGCCTTACTAAACTCTATCCTGTCAGGCTCTTGATTTTGCTTGTCCAGAAGCGAAATACTAGTCGGGGCCTTAAATGCATTTTGAGAAATCTTGCGATCTATCTGCTGAATTCTCATACCGAAATCCGACATATCAATGGGTTTTGTGATATAATCCGATGCACCCGCAGCAAAGGCCCGGTCAATATCCCGTTTGTTTGCCAAAGCTGTCACCATGAGGATCGGTGTCGACGCATACTGTGGTAGCTGCCGCACCCAATAGCACAGATCGTCCCCTTCGATCTCTGGCATGCTCATATCAAGCAGAAAACATTCAAACGCCGGATTAGCCTTGGCAATTATTTGTGATGCTTCGGCAGCACCATGTGCAACCGTCACGTCATTGTAGCCCGAAATCCCCAAGGAATGTTTCAGAACTTCCAGCACCATGGGATCATCATCAACAACGAGTATTTTCATTTGCCCATCCTTAGTCGTTTTTTTATATATTCGTTATTCGCATTTTCAAGTATCATGAAATTGAATCAGCCCCTGGGCCTGTTTCCTTCGGGTTGCACACGCTCAAACGGGCAGACCTAGCGTCGCTCGCAGTAGTCCTAACTTGTTCGGGGAAACTTAGTAAGGGCTTTATCTTGGGAACCGCCGAAACTGGCCTAATGCCAAAGGCTAGACCTATTGGGTATCACCACGAGAAGCGCGAATATCTAAGGGACGGCTTTCGCGGTCGCCGCCTGACCCGACCCGAATTCGGTCTTAAACCAATCAGGTAATGTCACCTTGTATTTGAAAATTGTCGACCTGCTTCGAAGAACGTTTTCTTTATCATCCCTGATCGGCTCCGCCACGATAGCAGTGTAGGCCTCGTCTCGCGCCCTCAACCAAGCTTTCTCGCCATACTGTGCAAAATTCGCATAAAACCGCGACGCATCTTTGTCAGCTTCTTTCCAGGCCGCGCCGGGCAAGCCCCTGCCCTCTGCGTTTCCAACCTCCTTACGATGTTGATTGGCTATTTCTAGGGCATCCAGATTGGCATATTTAAGATGCACTAAGTAAACGCCCTTTGGGAGATCAAAGACTGCCGCCCCAAGCTTGCGCGGCCCCGCCCACATACCGTGACGCCACAATGCTGTGCCTCGCTTGGATGCCCAAGCCTTGCTGTAGTGGCCGGTAAACACCGCCTTGGACCGATGCCCCAAAGCCATGTCCCCATCTTTTAAGACATTGTCGGCGACGGTTTCCGCGACATTCAAACCCAAACCGAAAAGCGCGGTTGACGAAGAGGCTTCGAATATATCCTTGAAGGACCTATAAACAGCCGGGTCGAAGCAAATCAGTTCATCGGCATCCGTACGTACCACCCAATCATAGGATAGCCCCAATCCGTCTGCGAAACTGTTCAACATCTGACCGCGGTTGCGGTCGAAACCGTTCAACCGTTCACGTGGAATAGTGATGACACTGGCACGCGGACACATCTGTGCCACCAAGGCGTCGCGGCCATGCGCCACAACATAGAGATTATCAAAACCCACAAGTCGTCCGTAATGTGTATACCACTGAGATAGCGCCCAGTAGTCCTTGTAAACCATTGTGATAGCGCAAATCTTCATGGTTTATTCATACGCTGTTTGGAAAAAATTAGACAAGGGATTTTGCCATTAAATGATCATCGCCGTATGGTTCTACGCGACAGATAGGCCCGAAAAGTGGTTCCGGCTTAACTTTTTTTCAGCAATTCTCGCTTTATTTCCGCACAGGGCTATCATTATTAGACAATCACGCAAGTGGTGTTACGCGATCACAGGTCAATACTTTTACACAAGCTTACACTACCTATTATTACCCAACCTAAGAGATAAAAATGCCGCATGATCATGGAATAGACCCGGACTCTGGCGACCGCCGCGTCAAAATTGCCATCTGGGCCAACGGGTTGCTAACAGTAGTTCAGATAATTGGCGGCCTGTTGTCAGGAAGTCTGGCGCTGATCGCTGACGCAATCCATAACTTCTCGGATATGGCCGCTCTTGTCATCGCTTTTGGCGCACGCAAGATCGGTCGTAGGCCAGCCGACGCAAAGATGACATTTGGATATCGCCGGGTAGAGATCGTCGCGGCCCTGATCAATTACACTTCCCTGATCATGATCGGCATATATCTGGTATATGAAGGCGGCATGCGCCTTATCGACCCCCCCGAGGTTGCGGGGTGGGCCGTTGTTATCCTTGGTGGCGTAGCACTGGCCGTTGATACACTTACCGCGCTACTCACCTATTCGATGCAGAAAGGCAGCGTAAACATCCGCGCATTGTTCCTTCACAACCTAAGCGATGCATTGGCCTCTGTCGCCGTTATCATCGGTGGGGTTCTGATTTTGCTGTATGATATTCGCTGGGTTGACCCGGCGATTACGATTGGCATCGCGGCGTATATTCTGTGGTTGGCATTTACAGAAATTGGCGGGCCTATCCACACGCTTATGTTGGGTAGCCCGGTTGATATCGACATTGATGCAGTATTGGCCGCTGTCGAAGATATAGATGGCGTAGAAGAAGTGCATCACGCTCATTTCTGGCAGATGCAGGAAGACCAAGCAGCGCTCGACACCCATGTTGTAATTGACGATCACCGGTGGAACGAACTGGATGATATCAAACAAGCAATAAAACAGCGTCTGGAAGAGGAATTCGGCATAACCCACTCGACACTAGAATTCGAGCGGGCGGCCAACAAACACCATGCTGCACAAAAATACGGTCACTGCTGATGAAGTAGGGTCGGCGTGACGCTGACCTTAATATCGCCCCCTGCCCGTCCGGAAGGAACCCGCAACAGCGAAGGGCGGCCGTCACTTTTGGTTAGTCGCAAAGCGGATGTCGATCCGCAGGCCGGGGTCATTATCCGTCAAACGGATGGTGGCGTGATGCAACTCCGCAATGGCTTTGCACAAGCTTAACCCCAACCCGTTGCCCCCTGATGTGCGGCTCTTCTCGCCCCGATAAAACCGCCTGAACACCTTGCCGCGATCAGCGGGGTTTATGCCTGGGCCATTGTCAGAAACCGTAAATATCGCGTCATCACCACCGCTTGAAACGGCAATGCGTATCGCAGTACCTGCCGGAGTGTGACGTAGCGCGTTTTCCACCAGGTTTGAGATGAGCTGCATCAAAAGGTCAGGGTCCCCCCAGACGAGAACTGGGGTCGGCGGGACGTCTAAACCTATACTCTGGCCAACCTCTTCGGCTGACGGCTCAAACGCTTCATAGACATTCGTGACCAGCTTGCCCAAGTCGGTTTGCTGAAATCGTTCCCGCCGATCCCCTGCTTCTATCTGGGCAATGCGCAGCAATGCGTTAAACGTGCTGATGATATCTTCGGTTTGCTCAAGTGCTGCTACTGCGCTTTGCGGGTCAACGGTCCTTTCATTCGACATCTTTTCAAGACGCTGCCGCAACCGTTGCAATGGGGTGCGAAGATCATGAGCGATATCATTGGAAATTTGAACTTGGCTCTCTACCAAATTCTCAAGCTTTTCCAAGGTTTCGTTTATACTGACGGAAACACGGGAAAGATCGTCGTTCGACCCCCCTCTTGTGGGCACCCGTGCGGAAAGCACACCAGCGGATACCTTCTCCAATGTTCCAGATATCGTTTCTATGCGTTCTTCTGTCAGGCGGCCCACCCATACCCCGACCAGAGCCCCTAGTGCCAATATAAGAAGGAACCCCGCCACAAGGGTTAGACCCAATGCTTCCAGCACTTCTGCTATCACATGATTGCCGGTGCCCTGAACTAGAATGTAGGGGCCAATAGGGTTCTGAGAAACCCAATAACCTGAAATCTCAGCCGAATGAGCTCCTTCGATCTGAATCTTTTCAACAGACACATAACCATCGGTTATCGGCTCTGTAAGCTTATTGATATTGCCCGCCAATATGCTGCCATCGCCCGACACCAATTGCAGGATTCTTGAATTCTCAAAGTTTACTGCGGCCATGATATTAACGCTTTGGATCAAGTTATCCTTGCCGTTTTTCTCATAGATGTCTGTTAGAACGGACAGGTCAGAAACCATTTGACCGCGCAACCAGCCACGCACTTCAAAGTTCGTGAACCAATATGCCCCCACAAAAATGACCGCGGTCAAGATCGCGTACAGAAATGCGAACTGCAATGAAAGACGCAGAGACGTTCGACCGGGCTTATGCATGCATGCTATACCCCGATCCGCGTACGGTGTGGATCAACTGCCGGTCAAAGGGCCGATCGATCTTGTTTCTCAATCGACTGATATGGGTTTCGACAACGTTGGTCTTGGGGTCAAAGTGAAACTCCCAGACCCCTTCCAAAAGCATGGTGCGGGTGACGACCCGTTCGACATTCCGCATAAGATATACCAATAGACGAAATTCGCGTGGCTGAAGCTGGATGGCGACCCCTGCCCGCACCACCGTATGTCTGATCAGATCAACCTCTAGGTCTGCAATCTGAAGCTTGGTTTCCTCGGACTGCATCGGAGGTCGGCGTGCCAATGCAGCAAGCCGGGCTGACAGCTCTGAAAACGCGAAAGGCTTGACTAGATAATCATCGGCACCTGCCTCCAGCCCGTCGACGCGATCATTGATCCCCCCCATTGCGCTCAGAAAAAGGATCGGGGTTGCGACATCCGCACCGCGTATGGATTTGACCAGCGACAAACCGTCAAGCCCCGGCAACATCCGATCAATGACCATAACATCAAAATCGCTATCCAGCGCGCTTAGAAAGCCCGTTTTGCCATCCGCCGCATGCTCGAAAACATGCCCCAGTTCGCGCAAGCTGGAGCAGATGTAGTCTGCGGTTTCCTGGTCATCTTCCACGATCAATACACGCATGTTTTCCACTTTCAAATCTTGTCAGAAGGATACCGGGAAAATACCCGATCCGCCATGGTGGGAATATTACCAATCGGTATAGCCGCGAACACCCACAGGTCAGGCCATAAGGATTAATCGGTTGGGCAACGCATCAAGAGGCCTCCATGACCACGCTCGACACCACCGTAACCGTGCTAACATCGCCATCGCGACCGCTCCTGCCGTTCCGGCTTTCTTTAACTGATCGCCGCTTTCTGCTTGGCGCTCTTGTGGCATTGGCTGTGATACGTTTTGCTTTGATGTGGTGGATGCCATTCACGGATACGACCGAAGCAAGATACGCTGAAATTGCGCGCAAGATGCTTGAAACCGGCGATTGGATTACACCACAATTCGACTATGGCGTACCATTTTGGGGCAAGCCACCGCTACATACCTGGCTTTCGGCCTTAGGCATGCAATTGTTTGGTGTGAACGGTTTCGGCGCGCGTATCTTGATATTTCTGTCTGGTCTGACAGTGGTCGCGCTAAGCGGCGCATTTATGAAGCGCCACGTAGGCAGTCATCAGGCCATGGTGGTCATGGTGGTCGTTTTCAGCTCTGTTCTGTTTTTCGGTGCGTCGGCCTTTGTTATGACCGACATGGTAATGGTCTTGGGTACCACCCTGAGCATGGTTGCCTTTTACACCTGCGTGACGGACCGTTCGGCAAGCAAAGTATGGGGATATTTATTCTTTGTCGGTCTTGCGATCGGATTGTTGGCCAAAGGCCCAACTGCCACTGTCCTGACCCTAATGCCTATCGGTCTATGGGTTATAATCGGCCGTCGCTGGACGCTGCTTTCCGCCCTGCCCTGGGTCTGGGGCACGGTCATCTTAGTGACTCTTACGCTGCCGTGGTATGTTGCAGCCGAAGTGAAGACTCCTGGTTTCTTGCGTTATTTCATCGTCGGGGAACATTTTGAACGCTTCACGGTGTCGGGGTGGAAGGGCGATTTGTACGGGTCGGGACATGCGCGCGCAAAAGGTCTGATCTGGATATACTGGCTGGGGGCATTCTTACCATGGACCGGCTTTGCGGCGTGGCTACTGTTGCGTCCAAAAGCGATTGCTGAGGTGGTCAACGCGGGTTCGCGGGGCTGGCATAGCTATCTGCTCCTCTGGGCGATCGCACCTATGCTACTTTTCACTCCTGCCGCTAACATTTTGGCCGCCTATGTCTTGCCCGGTATCCCCGCGTCAGCTCTTTTGTTGGTCTCATTGTGGGCAACGATCCAAGGCAGGCCACGCGTGACTCCCAAAACCATATTCGGTCTGGCTGTTGGCAGCATGACGGTTCTTTTTTTGACCACCACTCTGCTTGTTCGCTTTTCGCCCGAAACATTGCACCTGAAATCTCAACAGGCACTGGTGGCTCAGGCTACCCAGATCGATCAGAACATCCGCCTCACCTACTGGGGCGGACGTAGCTATTCGGCCGAATTCTACACCCAAGGTCAGGCTCGCGTCACCACAGACCAAACTGTGCTGAGCGCCCTAGCAGGCAACAGCATCACCGATGCGGTAGCGGTCAATACCGAAGCTCTGGCCGAAGTTGCCCCGATCTTGGGTGACCGTTTCACAACCATCGGGGTTTTCGGGCGCTACACGCTATTGGCCGAAGCCCCCCAGAATGGAAAAAACTGATGAAAATCTCGCGCTTGTCTGAAACCGATGAAACCCTGTTTTCTGGGCACCATGTCCGGCCAGAGCTTTCATTTGTTGTTCCCGCATTTAATGAAGAAAGTAATATTGCCGAGACAATCCGGCGTATCGATCAAGAGGCAAGAAAGCTGGTTGGGTCATTCGAGATCATTATCGTTGATGACGGCAGTTCGGACCAGACATTCCAGAAAAGCAAGGATGCGGGCACCGATATGCCCCTGCGGCTGTTACGGTTATCGCGAAATTTTGGCAAAGAGCAGGCTATAATGGCCGGTCTCGAAGCATCAAAAGGCATGGCTGTGGTGATCCTTGATGCCGATTTGCAGGAACCGCTATGCCATTTACGCGTCATGTTGCAACATCGTGCCGAAGGGTACGATGTGGTCTATGCGGTTCGGGCCCACCGGAACGACGAAACGGTGCTGAAGCGGCTATTGACCCGCATTTTCTACAAGCTGCTGAATTTAGGAAGTGACGCCGATATTCCCGCCGATGCGCGTGATTTCAGGCTTATGGATCGCAAAGTGGTTCAAGAGCTATGCAACCTGCCCGAAAGAAACCGCTTTATGAAGGGTCTGTACGGTTGGGTCGGCTTTCGATCCAAGGCGGTTCCGATCGAACTTGAGCCGCGCAATGCCGGAAAGTCGAGTTTCGGATTGGGCGGATTGTTGAAACATGGCTTGACCGGCATGACATCGTTCACCAGTTGGCCGCTGCGTATTTGGACCCTGATCGGTCTGGGTATCGCCGCGCTTTCCATCATCTATGGGTTTTGGGTAGTCATTAAAACGATGATATTTGGTGTCGATGTCCCGGGATGGTCCACGCTAGCGGTAGCCGTACTTTTTCTGGGCGGAATACAACTAATCTCAATCGGCGTGCTTGGGGAATATCTGGCGCGGGTCTTTACCGAAGTCAAAGGCCGCCCTGGCTTTATCGTCGCTGAAACCCACCCCCGTATGCAGGTTCAGCGATGATATTCAGGCAGCTTTTACGGTTTGGTTTGGTCGGTGCATTGGCTACGTTGGTGCACATGCTGATTGGCGTCACCCTCATTCATTCGGGCTGGCCTGCTTTGGGTGCCAACCCCGTTTCATTCGTGATCGCGTTTGTGGTCAGCTTCATGGGTCACTACGGTTTTTCCTTTTCCGATCAGGAAGCCGACATAGTGACGTCGCTAAAGCGGTTCTCGATCGTGGCATGCGGTGGCTTCATCGCCAACGAAGCGCTTCTAGCCGTGCTCGTATGGTCAGGAGGGGTGCCGCAGATCCTTGCCCTTGTGTTCTCCACTGGCACAGCGGCTGTAGGCTCCTTTTTTGCCAGCAGAAATTGGGCCTTTCAAAAATCGTCGAGAGAACACGAAACGCGCTTCTTTCAATAACTTTGCGTGGGTTGCTAAAACCGGCATCGCTTTAGCGTTATTGACTCAGGTAACGCTACTGTTACCGGTGTAGCCTGCATTATTACCAAATAGTAATTCCTTGGAAATGCGCACAGTTCAGGCACATGATACGGCACCCCCTATTACCAAACAGTACTTTAACGATCCTACATCGGAGCAAATATGACCTCGACTAAATCAACAATGAACAAGATCGCCGAAGTGACGATCTTTTTTTGGATCATCAAGATCATTGCGACCACGCTAGGAGAGATGTCAGGCGATATGCTGGCTCAGACCCTCAACCTCGGGTACGTCGTGGGGCTTGGCATAACCGGTGCGTTTCTTGTGACCGTGTTATTCTTTCAGATCCGTGCGGACAGATATCGTCCGGCGCTATTCTGGGCCGCCATAGTCGGAACGACTATGGTAGGCACTGAAATATCAGACATGATGGATCGCACCCTCGGCCTTGGTTATGTGTGGGGGTCAGCCATTTTGCTCACCGGCTTGCTAGCGACCTTGGCTGTCTGGTACATGCGCGACGGCAACCTCAGTGTCGACCCTATTATCCGCAAGGATGCCGAAATCACCTTTTGGATCGCGGTGTTGTTCTCAAACAGTTTGGGGACGGCATTTGGCGATTTTCTGGTCGATGTCGTGAACCTAAGCTATGTTCAGGGTGCGATGGTCACGATGGGCGTAATCGCAGTTGTTCTACTGCTGCATTATACCAAAGCGATGAACGAAGTCGCGCTGTTTTGGATAGCCTTTGTCTTTACCCGCCCCTTCGGCGCAACCTTTGGCGACTTGATGACCAAACCTTTGAATAAAGGCGGGCTGGCCTTGGGTACCTACTGGGCATCCTTGGTGTCGTTACTTCTGATCATTTTCTTTGTCTACCTGTCGCATCGGTTTGATAAAAAACGCGCCTAGTGTTGTATGGTTTCGCCGTTGGTGACAAACCCTTTTAACTGTGTGGCCCTAATGGGCCACACAGACACTTATCTAGCTGGATAGAACAAGCGATTAGTTGCTTTCAGAGGCTTCGTTTTCGCCTTCCATCTCACCGTTCTGATCGCCTTTATCCTGATCTTCCTTATACGCTGACACCGCCTTGGTATTCATATCCACCATGAATTCCTTTTCCGATCCGTCAGGCATTTTTACGTCCACTTCTGCCATTTTCATGCCTCCGGGCTCGTCGTTCATTTCCATGCCCACAACCTTACCCCCGGTCGCTTTTTCGACCGGCGCAATTAGATCCTGCATAGCCGGGTTTTGCCCCAGAAACTGTGACAGTTCGCTGGCATCATTGGTTTCATTGCTGTTAGCCGCATAAGTCGCACCCGATAGGGCAATCAGTCCGGTGGTTGCAGCAGCGATAATTATGGAACGTTTCATTGTTACTCTCCTTTGCTCGGTACGACACCGTGTCGTTCGATACACAAGAGATAGGGAACGTGTATGTCGGCCCTCTGTAGCCAACATTGCGCTTTGGTAATATTTGCCGTTGGGGGCAAACAGCGGCTTCGCCCCTAAATATCGGTCAAGTAATTTACGCCGTACAACAGCACCAAGATAGTCGCTCATTCCCTATGATAGGGTCAATTTCTACGGCCATCTGCATCAAAGAAAAACCGGTCTGTGGCGTTCCACTCCAGGTGCACTGCGGTGCCTTCGGCCGGCAGCGGCATCGTTGCGTCTTGGCGCACAGTCGCTTGTCCACCCTGTGGCAATGAAACATGCACCAGTGTTTCCGCGCCAAGCGCTTCGCTATAGACAACAGTAGCAGGGGTACCACTGGACGCGATCCGCAAGTGTTCGGGCCGCACCCCAAGCGTTCTTGCGCCGTCGGGTGCGTCTGCTTCGATATCAGAAGGCAGGAAATTCATTGGCGGCGACCCAATAAAACCCGCCACG
>TARA_R110002012_G_C11677174_1_pt1 | contig 42306 bp, 25 predicted proteins | sample TARA_R110002012 | Tara Oceans TARA_R110002012 (sample SAMEA4396515) | marine metagenome | biome: Westerlies Biome; feature: [DCM] deep chlorophyll maximum layer (ENVO:01000326); material: water (ENVO:00002006), including particulate matter (ENVO:01000060) such as... | depth 40 m
TAAAAATGTAGCTTAACTTTTTGTCCCGTTTATTGTTGCAAGTTCAATCCCTTGAGCGTGTATACTCACTAACTTTGTTCCTGCCCATTTATCAGTATTTTCAAAGGTTGTGGCAAGAATCCTTAGCTGCTCCTCCTTAAAATTTATTACCCTTTCCTTATGAGGTTTAATATTCCAAATAAAAGAATTGCTATTTTCATCTTTAACTTTCATCCCTTCAACTAAATCTGCACCGCTATGATTTAATGATCCTTGAATAGTACTTGGATGAAACAAATTATTTATAGCCTTAAAATTGGGTTTGTCTTTTAAGCTCGAATAAATACAAATAGCATAAAACCTTGTATGAGAAACTTCAGAAAATAACATTAATTCATTTCTAAAATTAAAATAGTAGTCTAATCTGGCATTTCCGATTTTTCTAAATGGTCTACCTTTTGAATCATTAAAAATATCAATAGGATGAATTAATCCCATAAACCCCACTTTTGAGATTAACGAGAAACCATTTTCTATAACACATTTATACAAATTAGTTTGTTGCCCTTTTAACAATGGATAGTTTTGATAACCATTCATAAAAACTGTAGCAGATTCTAAAGCAATATATTCATTAAGATAGGCTGCTTTTTGCTCCTCTACTTTCAAAAACTCATCTTGAAGCTTTCTTATTTTAGGTGCAGAAACTTTACGTATCTCTAATTCAGGAAAGGATTCACCCATAATCCCTTTTTCCTCAAATTGAAGTTTCAACCAAGGTGGATTCCCTACTATAACATCAAAACCACCACGCTCTTTAAATACTTCTATAAATTCAATTTCGTTATGGAAAAAACGGTGTTGTTGGGCCAGTGCTTCTACGTATTTTATTCGCTTGTCATCGTCAAACAAAGTACCTGCTCTGGCTTTTTTACGTATTTGGTCTTTAATACTTTGCGCTGTACCGTCAACCGTAAGCTCATTACTGTCTATTTGTAGTATTGATTCTATCTCATTGTACCACTCGGTTCTGTTGGGTAATAAACGTACATCACGTACATCCCAAAACCAAAGGCTACACCAATAATCCAATACTAATTTTAACTTGTAATAAGGTGCAGAACGGTCTTTACGAGATTCGGCTAGTCGCTCTTTTTCGTCATAGCCTTTTGCCTTGATTTGAGGATTAGGTTGTCCATATACCTGATACACAGAAGAAGTATCTGCAATAACACCTTTTTGCTGTTTGTAATGCTCTTCAAGTAAATAATCAATGACACTACTTATCTTTTGCAGTCGTGTAATTTCAACACTGGTTAAGGGTTGTTTAAATTCGTTTCTCCAATCTTTAAAAGCACTTAATTCAACATCCGATAATTCTTCCTTCAATAATTTAATGCCATAGCTTGGCACCATATTATCATCTGCTAATAAAAAATGATATATCTGGTTTTGCTTCCGCGAAAGCGTGCCATCCTTCTTCCACAATACACGCTTAGGTGCTTTGTCCCACCAAGGTTTTGGCAATGGTTTTTTTGCAATGGCGCCAGATGCTGTTTTAGGATATTCTAGTGAGCAGTCCTTATCATTATATACTTTTAGCCAAGCGCCAACCACTGCATTACCAGCACCAAGACGGTGTGCAAAAAATGGGGTTTCCATATTTTGGTGCATACAGTTAAGCCATAGTGATAGTTTACCAAGCTCTACCGCTGTTGGGTTTAAATCTACACCATACACATTATTTGCTGCGATATAGGCTTTTACTTTCTGCGATTCATCTTTATAAACACCTGGTGTTATGCGCTTATGGCCAGCAGCCTGTTCTTCATTTTCCTTTAACTCTAAATAAGCAACAGCAAGTTGGTTAATTACCTCGTTATGAAATGCCGCTGCACCCATAGCAGGCTCTAGTATTTTAAGTTTTAAGATTTCATCTGCACAGTTTGTTCCTGTCAGCTTTCCGTCAACTATGGCTTGTTGTTCTTTAAGTTTTTCAATAATACCTTTAAGTGTATATTTTACGGTACACTGCGTTAAAACTTCGGGCGTATAATACGATGCTGAGTTTTTACGGTCTCTACCATTTAATCGATATACAAATTGTCCTTTTGGTATGACTACATCCTGTTCGAGGTGCTCACTATCTTTTAATATCTCAGCCTCTTTAAAATCATCTCGTCTTGATTTTGGCACTAAAAATGTACCGTCACTTCCATTTTTATCTTTAGCACTTTTAACCTCAATTAAATCTTCTCTTGCAAAGAAACCTGAATAGGAAAGCAAACTTTCATAGACACTACCCAATTGGTTAATCCCAAGATTAGAGTACGATATTCTGCCACGACCTTTATTTTTTGTTCTTTCGGAAAGCGATAAGCGAACCACAATTTCTTGCAATACTTTATTGCTAAATTGAATTCCCTGTAGATGTATAAGCGCATCATTATCAAACAAAGGGGAATCTAAAGGTCGCATTTGGAATCCATTTTTTAAATTGGAACCTGTATGCAGGAAATCAAAAAGTTTCCATAAGCTTTCGGAAAAGAAATACCCGTTCCTAGAAGATTCTGTCGTTAATGCTACCATTTCCAAATCACGAAGCATTTCAAGACTGTAGCCTTTTTGATAGGTACTGTCTTTCATAGGTAAAATCTCTAAATCCTCTCTAGATTCTGCATAGAAAAGGAAGAGTAAACGGTATACAAAATTTAGACATTCGTCCTTTAGCTCTCTAGCGAAATTATCGCTGTTACGCAGTTCTACAATTTTACGTTTGTCATCTTGAGTAGCTGCATTTTTTAATCTGTATTCAATAGCTTCATTTGCCAATGCTTCAACAGCGTAGATAACCGCACTTTTTAACGTAACTGTTACGCCATAACTTGCTTTATGGGCATCTTCCTCCAAACCAGTTAAAATACTTTCGGTTTCAGAAATGAATTGTTTTTTTGCTAGTAAAGCATAAAATAACGCGAGTAAATTTCTATTGGATGCTGTTTTTGTGACTGTAAATAACTCTTCTAAATCAAAGAGTAAATAGCTATCAAACTTCCATTTCTCGTATTGTATCAAGAATATTTTTGGGCCAGCAAGCATAATAAGATAGACTGGACGTTCTTCTTCAGGTAGTAGAAACAATTCAGACAAAGCCTCCTTTATTACTTCTGGTCTTATATCAAAACCATCCCAAGAGTTAGGAAGTACTTTTTCCCAATCATCTTTTATATAGCTCTGCTCGTATAATCCATCTGCATCTACATCGCCCACTTGTATCATAGGCTGCATTTCCATTATATACAGATACGGTTTGTCATTTTTATTGAAACGATAACGTACAGGAATAATTTTATTGTCGTCCATTACTACAGGCTCATCATAGGCTCTAACGCCATTAATGTAACCTAAAGCTTCTAGTAGTTCTGTATGGAACTGGTGTGTGCGAAGCACTTTATCTTTTGTTCTTCTTAGATTTAGATAATCATTCTTAAACTTATAATACTTTTCACTAATTGGGGCGATTTTGCTTGTAAACTCTTTTATATGCTCAGTCCCATAACCAGACTTATCAAACACTTTCTTTGGAAAATCTTCATCAAAGAAATGTTGAGAAAAGTAATCGCCTATATTTTCTAAAAATTCTATCATTCTTAATTACCCATTATAAAAAACCGCTAATACTCTTAGGAAGGGTTCATTTTCTAATTGGAAGTATTCATTGTAGAAGGCATCCATTTGATTTTTTACATAATTTACTTCACTCTGTCTTTTCTTTTTATAAAAAGATCCTACTCCATTTTTTTCATTTCCAAACTTAATTTCCATTTGTCGCTCGGATGCGCTTAGCCAATCATTCAGTTTCTTTTGATAGCGTTCTAATTTATCTTCCATTTCATCTTCAAGGTCGCCTTGAATCTTTAAATCATAAATCTGCTTTGCACTTTTTACCGCTTCTGGAAGTAACTCCTTAATTTTTTGAAGTTGTTTTTCTGAAGTTTCAAGTTCAGGTAATGTGTCCTTAAGACGGTATTGATTTAGAAATTCTTCAAAATCTTCAAGATTGCCTACACTAGATCCGTCAAATGATTTTCCAACAACATAGGTTTTCGAGAAAATCGGTTTTCCTTGCTGATTAGATGTAATACCCTGAAAAACAAACCAAGCTGTATTTTTTGGTAATGGCTCTCTCAATCGAGCTACCAAAGCTTTACCACGATCTATTTGCCCTAATAATTTGTATTGCATCCATTTTGCAATAGGATTGAGGTCGTATAATAATTGAAAGTTTGGCCATTCGTTTTGTTTCTTTCGCGCCTGAATAATTGCATTTTCAACGAAATCCACATTGGTAGTAAGATTGAATGTTTGATTTGGTTTTGGAAAAGCTTCTTTAGGCATATCGTACAAAACACCTTTAGATGAAAGCTCTTCAAATTGTTCAATCTCCAAAACTTTGTCGGCATTATCTATATTAATTAAAGGGATGAGCCTATCATCTTTCGATTTTAATTCATCAATAAGCGAAGCATAATAATTAAAATCATCTTCATAAAACGAAGCAAAACCTTCGTCAATTTTCATTTGAGCTTTAGTAGCCGATGAATCTTCAGTCAATGCACTTAACCAATCATCGTCCACCGTATTTTCTTCATTGGAATCAAGAATTGACGGGTCATTTTTGGCAATAGCTTTTTCTACTAATTTAGATTCTTGCTGTTGGTCATAAAAGCCCATAACACTCCCAGCATCTCCTAAACTTTTATGTACTTCTTCTTCCTTTTCTTTTAAACGCTCTACAATTCTAATATCTCCTTGAACATCTTCGCTTTGAGATTCAGCAATAAGGTAATAGATGAATGGTGTTTTGGTTTGACCAAAACGGTCTATCCGACCATTCCTTTGATCTAAAGTTATAATTGACCAAGGAATATCGTAATTAAACATTTGATTACAGAAGTAATGAAGATTCACCCCTTGACTACCAGCATCCGAAGCTAGGAAAAGTCTAATCGTACTATCCTCTTTAGAAAAATCTTCTAAGATATCTTGCTGTTGCGTATCTGTGAGACTTCCATTAAATTGAACTACTGCATTGTCAGTTAGTTTGAAATCGTTTTTAAGATTTTTTTCTAATTCATTTAATGTGGCTCTACGTTCAGCAAAAATGATAATACGCTCATCATTCTTTTTCCCTTTCCATCCCATTTGGTCCAGTTTAAAGAGCAACTGGTTGTATTTAGAATCACTTTTTTGAGCCACAATTTTTTCCAGAACGTTTTTCAGCTCTTCAAGATGTTCAATTACACCATCTTCATCAATCGCTTTATCTATTCTTTTGATTACTGTTTCTAAACACGCTTTGGGCGAAGACATATATGCTTTGAACAAACCAATGGAAAAAAGTAATGCTCCGAACGTAGAATCTCCAGCACTTTCTTCCTGTGCAACAGCTTTAAATTCTTGAATAATTCGTAAAGCTTCTTCTTCATCAGGATTTAAAGGACAGTCAATTTTACTTGTTATTCTATCTCTAAATGCATCACCAACTTCATCTTCAATATCCTTTTTAAACCTACGAACATATAATGGCTGAATATCTTCTTTTGTAAACTCGCCATCATAAGGTATTGCCGTAGGGTCTAACATACTTAGTAAATTGGCAAAATTCTCGCGCTTACCGTTGTGAGGTGTCGCAGATGTTAAAACCATTGCTTGCGTCCTCTCTGATAAAAATTTTGCTAATCCACCTCTCTGAGATGCAACATTGGCAACCGTATGGCATTCATCTATTGCTACAATATCCCATTTTACTTTTTCTAAATAGTGTCTAAATTTTGCGTTGTTTTTCAACGTATCGATAGATACTATAACCTTATCATAATAATCGAATGGATTTTTATTTGATGGTATTTCTGTTTTAATTCTTGCTATTCCCTGACTATCTAATCTTACTAGTGGAATTGCAAAGCGAGCCCATATTTCCTGCTGAAATTGAGCAAGGATAGATTTTGGTGTAACCACTAGAACTTTTTTTCCTTTTCCACGTCTGATTAATTCCGCTAAAAAAATGCCAACTTGAACAGTTTTACCAAGACCAACGGCATCGGCAATGAGGATTTTTGGTTGTGGTAATGAAAGAGCCTTTATAGTAGATTCAAATTGATAATTAGCCCCTCTAATAGCCGCTTTATGAGCTATCTCGATATGTTCAGAATAATGTGAAGAATTCCGAAAAATTGTTTCAAGAAATAGTTTGGTTTGTCGGTAATGGGTAGAGTCGTCTGCCAGAAGTTGAGTTTCTTCTGGTTTTATTACTCGATAGTTTTCTAATCGTAAATCAAATTGAAAACTTTGACCGTATACCAATTCAGAAATACCTTCGACATCAATAATATCGCGTTCTCTGTTGGTAACTATAAAATCTTCTCCTCTTAAGTTAATCCTTATTCCAGGGGTAACATTTCGGCTTTGTGTGGTTAGGGTATTGTTGCTCAAATTACTTTTTGTATTCTTTAAACATTATCTATAGCAAGTTTTAATGCTTCTTTCGTGAACTTTTCACTTTTAACGATTTTCAAAATTTTATCTGCCAACCACATCGTAAGCAAGTCCTTTTTGGGCTGCTTAAATATATTTGCCAGAACATCAATATGTCCTCTTTTAAATGAACGCTCTCCACGTTCTATTTTACTCAACATTGCTTGGTCCATGTCCAATTTTGCCGAAAGTTGCCGTAGTAAGATATTTTCAGATTCTCTTAATGTTCGTATATGTTCGCCTATCATTTCTGGGGGAGTTTTTATTTAAAGACTTGACAAATTTTGGACAATTTAAGGATAATGTTAGAGAATATTCCTATTTTAGAAATTCATTTTTTTTTACCAAATTTTTAGAATTCCATATGAATAGTGAAATTTCAATACGTCTGAACAAGGTATTACGTGAATTAAACATTTCCTTGGATAAGGCCATTGATTTTCTTGATTCAAAAGGACTTGATGTAGAGGCTAGACCAACCACAAAAATAACCAAGGAGATATACCAAGTGCTTTTAGATGAATTCGGGGCGCATGGGAGCAATAAGTTAAACACACAATCAATTATTGAAAATAAGCTAAAGGAAAAAGAAAATATAAGGTTGTTTTTGGAAAAGGAACAAGAAGAGAATAGGTTGGAACAAGAAAAACGCCGGCATAAAGAGAAAATAATAAAATCTGTTCTACTGAAAAATCTTAAAGAAGAGAGTGAAAAGGTAATTTTAATTGGTAATGAAGGTTATAAAACTGGTGTAAAACGAACAGGAAAAATAATTCTTAAATATGAGAAATTAGGGTACATCGAATACAATGTTGATTCAAGGGTGTCGTATATGGCCAATGAGTATTCTAATTTCGATATAGGTGAAACAGTAAGCTTTGAAATTATAGAAAAACGTGTTGCGGCAACAAAAGGTAGTTTTGAGCGCGCTATTAATTTGGAAATCGTAAAGTTGCGTGACGAAAATGATATTCGTTTAAACAAAGTCTTAAGGGAGCTGAATATATCTTTAGATAAGGCATCTGAATACTTGTTAAGTCTGGGAATAAAGATAGATAAGAGACCCTCAATCAAAATCTCTCAGGAACTGTATAAGTTATTGCAAAAGGCTTTTGCCGGTTACGAGGATTTGAATGCTGAAGCTCAAGGTGAGGAAAGAGGTTCAGTTATAAATACCAAGATCCTCCAAATCCTATATCCTTCTGCAATTGTTTTGGAATTTTTTGGAGGTAGGAAAGCAATACTTCCCTTACAAAACATTGCTTGGAATTTACCGGGTTCTGAAAAGCTATTTGATACCTATAAGGTTGGAGATAGAACTGAAGTTGTAGTTTTAATTAACGAACCTAATAAACCGGTTTTAGTAAGTAGAAAGCATTTAGTACCTAGGCCCAGCGAAGAAAGAGCATGGCAGGTTGTAAAGATTGGAGATGTTTTAAAAGGAACTATTATCCAAGTTTTAAATAGCCACGTAATTATTAGTTTTCCAAATGAACTATTCGGAACAGCTATTATATCAAAAGGATTTTCGAAGGCTATAGGTGATGAAATGGAAGTGCAAGTAATTTCAAAATCTGTAGACCAATTTTTATTAATTACTACTCTTTCTTTAGAAACTGCAAAATCAAATAAAAAAATTGTTCAGAGCTATAATGATTCATTATTAACTGCAAAAGTCACATATGAACACGGAGATGAATCGTTAAAGGATGCTGATTCCTTTTTTAATTCATTGTATTACGATTACTGTGAAGAAAGTGAATCTAATAATGAAAAAAAGTTTTTTGAAGAGGCGTTTGCAGATAACCACAATTTATTTGACCTAGCCGTTTCACTAAAATTACCTCTATACATTCAATTTACTTCTACAAGTTGGGAAGGAGACTTCAAATCAAAACTTCTACCTTATTTAGCTAGCCTTTCCTCAGAGTTGAATACTGCACAAAAAGCTATAGATTATTTATCTAAACAAAAATATTGGATCTCCATTAACTCATCAAGAGATAATAGGAACTTTTGGACATTGTTTAATCAGGATATTTATGTATCTGGTTTTGTTACTGAAGAGCCAGATGAGCATTTCTTTTTTGTAAGTAAACTGGAGATAGGCAGAAAAAACAAAGACTCTTCCTATTACAAAGAGAAGTCTCAGCAGAATGGATGTTTCTTATATGATTCTGATATCTTTTTTTTAAAGTTTCAGTCGAATATACCAGTTCTTGATAAGCCATTAGCGAAAGTATTTGATATACTCAAAACCAAATCTGATGCTTTTTTACTTTATGGAGAACTTAAAAGGAAAACTGGTGCTCTTTTAATGGAAGAAGGGGAATCCTTAAAGATTTTTGATAAGTTTCTGGAATATCAAACATTTAAAGAAATAGAAAAAAATAAGCAGAAAGCAATCTCTGTTTCTGGATGTATTTCAAAGATTCCTGCTATTGATTGTGAAGCATCGATAGAAATTATGGCATCGGAATCTTTGAAAGAGATATATGAGTCAAGTGACTTAGAAAGGATTTTAGTCTCAATAAAGACTTCAGAGGATTCAACTAAAGAAAAGAATAATGAAAAAGAACTAGTTTGGTTTTCTGATGCAGAATTTGAAATTATTGATAATATAGCTCGTTTTTATTTTTTTGAAATGGAAAAGAGCATTGCAGATTTAGAGAGCGGCTTTTATGTAGAGCCTAAGATTTCTCTAAAACAATGGCAGGTTCAAAGGAAAGTCATTCAAGATTTTTTTGATAAGCGTATCAATATTGGGCATATAGAAACAATGTTTCTGAAGCCAGATAAAATCAAAGCTCCAAAACTGGAATCGTTCAATTTTATCAATCCATTATTGAATAAAGCTCGTATAGATACACCGGAGAACAATCAAGTTAAGTCAGTCATTAAAGCAGTTGGAAACGAAAATATATTTCTAATCCAGGGCCCTCCTGGTACAGGTAAGACAACAGTAATAGCAGAGATAGTTCAACAATTAACAAATAAAGGTGAAAAAGTACTAGTTACAAGTCAGACACATATTGCAGTGGATAACGTTTTAGATAAATTGTCCAGTTTAAACCATTTGACTCTAGTTAGATTTGGAAATAAAAAAAGAATCATGTCTGGCTTAGAGGGTTTTCATATTGATAATCAAGTTGATACTTTAGCAATGCATTATGGTAGCGTAGTTGAAAATAATGTCAAACTGGTTTTAAAGAAAATAGAGTGTATTGATTCATCAGATGAAGATTCAACTAGGATTTTATCAGAGTACTTAAGTAGTTTTACGATTAATTATCCTCCAAATTTTAAAGAACGACTTATAAATCTAAGTAAGGATTTTATTTCCTCACTTGTTGGTCTAGATATTGACCAGTTAAGCAATTTAATTAGTGTTCTAAAAACTTGGCAAAATGAGATAGCATTGAGTCTTGAAGATATTGCACGCCCAATAATTTATGATTCAATGAATGTTGGTTTTGCTACATGCATTGGTGTTCGTATCGATAAAGGGTTATCGGATAGAGACATAAAATTCGATACTGTTATAATAGATGAAGCTGGCAAAGCAAATTTATCCGAATCAATTGCAGCAGTTTCTATGGCAAAGAAAGTTATTCTAGTTGGGGATCATATGCAACTTCCTCCATATATAGATAGTACTTTAATCGACCCTAAGGACAAAGATAGCTTTCCAAATAGCGATAGATTTAATAGGAGTAAATTTGATCAAGAAGCCATAAATCACGCATTAACAACCTCTCTATTTGAGTATTTAGTAAATAAAAATAAGGCTAATTTATTCCCTTCAACTAATATTGAATTACTGAATTTTCAGCATCGAATGCACCCAGATATAGGAGAGTTTGTCTCAAATGTGTTTTATGATAGTAATGTGCAAATGGGTGCATCAACTTCAAATAATACGCTGCCTTTATCTTTTCCATTTGATAAGCAAGTAATATTTATTGATACAGCAAATAGTAAAATACCATATGAATCAAAAGAAGGTATTTCTTATAAGAATGATACTGAAGCGCTTTGTATCTCAGAAATAGTTATTCCAAAGCTACTTGAAGAAAAAGTAGACAAAGATAAATTTGCTGTTATAGCTCCATACAAAGCCCAAGTGGCTAACATTGCAAGCAAGCTGAAAAAATGTAATATAAGTGGTATTGAAGTATCAACCTTAGACTCATTTCAAGGAATGGAATTTGATATTATCATATTTAGTTTTACTAGGTCGAAAAGATTAATTAGAGTAGGGTTTTTAGATGATGCACGTAGGTTAAACGTAGCATTTTCAAGAGCAAAAAAGAAGTTAATACTTGTAGGTAATAGTAAGACTTTAATGGATTGGAAAAGTCATTTTGATGACTTGTTCAATTATACAAAGATGTATAGAAATCTTGTGAAACTTTGTAAAAATGAGGAAAAAGGGAATTTTATTGATATCAATAACCTAAGTGCTGAAAATGAATTTGATAAAGTAAAAGAGAAATTAAAGATAGGCGTGCAATATAATTGCATATATCAGTATAGCGTGAATTTAGGAGATGACCAATTACATATATTTAATATAGAAAATTTGATTGAGGGTGCTCTTTTTGATAGAGGAAAAATAAAATCTTTTCAAGAAAGTGATGAGGTTAAGTTGATTGTTGAAAAAATAAACAGTAAGAAGAAACAAATATACTTGAAAGAGATTGCAGTAAAGCCTGTTAGAAAGAAGAATATACTTTCAAATAAGAAAACTAACGATTATGAACTAAAAACAAAAGTGTTTCAATTAAAATTTTTTAATGAGCATAAAATTGGTGATGAAATAAAATGTAAGTACAAGTCACACAAAAAAGGGTTGGGCTATTTCTTTACAATTTTTAATGGTTTTGATGGATTAATGTATGACTCAGTTATAGATTTGAATAAATATGTTCCCAATGAGGAATATATTATGATTATCTCTAAAATGGATAAGAATAGAGCTCAAGTAAATTTAACTAGCAAGAATTAACAATGGCAAATTATAGATTAGATATAGCACGTTTTGTTGATTTAGAAGCTGAAACTAATAATACCTTAAAGGCTGTTGTAAGTATTCAATATCCTATTTATTATATCCATACAGAGATAGTTGACACTAAACCTCATATTCTTTATGGATTGGATAAAGTGGTTGTAAATAGTGCGAAAATTTTTAGATCATTCAATGATGATCATATTGCCAAGCTACTTTCTTTGCCCTCCTCCGTTATAGCCAGCAGGAAAAGCTATATGCATAAAAATCTATATTTAGACAAAAACGATGTGATAACCAATATTGGTGAGGACTATATTAGCAATGAAGAAGAGAAGTTGGCGCATCATATCTCTCAAGATTTTCTTATCGATGGTATAAGTCTTAAACCACTCCCTAAAGAGCTTTATAGTATTAAGTATAAAGAGGAATATATTTTTGATAGTGATTATTATCATTATACAAACAATAATGGAGAGACTGTTTCCATTAGACTATTTTCTCCAGACTTAACGCATCAACCTATTCAAAGGCACATTATTGAAAAAAATCTTTTAAATGTAGAGGTAAATGAACGCAGCGACTATAATATTCCTTTAGGGCTAAAAATAGTATCGTCTCTAACATACAGCGTGTGCACCATACCTATTTTTATTGGATTGTTTGAAAATAACGGTGTTTTAAAACGTAAGTTAATTAATGGTTTTGATTCCTTAGGAAAAGTAGATGATCTAAATGTATTTCTTCCAAATTTAGAAAAGAGGATTGAAAACTTGGAACTTAGATTGGATGAACGAAATACGAAAGATGGTAGTACTACTTTTAATTTTGAATCGAATTGGAGGGAAATTGATTTGAATCGTGAAGAGGATAAATTATTCTTTTTTTCAAAAGAGGATTTAAAAAACTATTTCAATGTAAATTATCAAATTGTACCAAATGAACAAACCTGGAAGGAAGATTTAGAATTAGAAGATGTTTTTTATAATTTGAATTCGTTAGGAATAATAGTTACTCGTCGAGTATTTGAGAAGGCTAATTTCAAAAAAGAATTACTTAAAAATCTAAAAAGAGGTAGTGATTATTATGTGCGAAACTGGATAACGTCTGGAGTTTGGATTATATTTTTTGACTTCATTGTAGGCGATGATTATATAAAAGAAGCTGTTGAACTTTCAGGCCTTGTTGATGATTTGACTAGTAAGCGCTTCCCTAAAGAAAGAATACTAGATAAGATTATGGCTTATAAAAATCATAGACAAATTTTGGTAGCATTAGAAGAATATAGATTATTAGAAGAAATTGATATATCGAATCATATGTTAAACGTCATAAATGAATAACAGGTTGATAAATAATGAGATTTTTGAAGGAGGTTATTTTGTCTTAAATGATAATAGAACACAAGCTGTTTTAGGAGAATGTCCTAACTTATTATTTACACTAGAAGGATATCCTCAAATAAAAAGCCATTTAATTAAACTTATAAGAAATGCGGTTAAAGTAATTAAACTGTGTTCTTTTATAATTAGTGATGAGGAGGTTGCGTTTGAGTTGTTAGAGAAATGCAAAAACACAGATGTAGCTATTTTTTTACTTACACAGTTAGATGATAAAAAGTTTAATTTTGATTTTCTACCTGAAGAACTTTCTACTAAACAAGGTAATGAGCATATGTCCATTATTACAAAGCTTTATGGTCTTGGAGCACACGTAAGAGCGGCAACTTCAGCACACGCAAAGTTTATTGTTTGTGATAATTGTGACGCACTACTTATGAGTGCCAATATTACTTCTCCCTCCCTTAATACTAATCCAGAAACTGGAGTTATTCTAATAAAAGAGAAAGGCTATAGAGAGTTAGACAAGCTTTTTGATATTCTTTTTCAAAAAGGAACAGAGTATGTCGGTTTTACAACATCGGGCAAAAAGCAACTTATTTCATCTCGTTCCACACATATTACAAAAATAACGCTCGACTTAGTTGATGAATCAAGCATAAAGTTTACTTGGGAAAAGTTAAATAACTCATTGTATGAAAGCATTGTTGAATTGATTAAAGAGGCTAATTCTGATATTTATATTTCTACGTACTCTGTTGTAGGATTAGATAAAATCCCTGAATTGGTGAAAGAACTCAGAAAGGCTATCGATAGAGGTCTATTAATAAAACTATTTTGTAGAGCAATGAATCATCGTAATGATCATTTAGATAGTTGTTTGCAATTAAAGGAAATGGGAATAGAAATTTATGGAGATTACTTTAATCATTCTAAAGGTATTTTTTCAGATGATAAAGGTATTTTGTTTACGGCAAATATAGACGGTAATCACGGTCTCGTGAATGGTTTTGAAGTTGGAGTAATAATAGAGAGTAATCAACTTAATGATTTTAGAAGTTTTCTAGAGTGGCAAATTGAAACGGCTCCATTCCTTTTTAAGGTAAATCCTAGTAAGCAAATATATTATGATATGTACGATGTTTTTACAGACTTTAAAAAGATAAATAGTCCTAGTTTTCCGGCTACTTGTAAAATCCTTACCAAAATTGACATCAAAGATGAACTTTTTCAAAATCCAATATATTTAATAACTGATAACTGTCAGAATGTCCTGAAAATGAAAATTTCGGATAAAGAATATGATGTAAAAATGGTAGATAGTAATATAACCGTTATAAATAAATCATTAAAAAAAAGCTACAATATGCAATCTTACTTACTAAAGTATGAAAATATAGAAGTAGTACTTGAATAAATGGAGAACACACTCAAATACCTTGAAGAATGGCGTGAATTGGCAAGTCACGGTAATTTCAAATTGGCAGAAAATTTATATTATGAGAAGTTATTTCCCGAAGTAATTTCTATTTTTTGTAATAAATATCAATCTGAGTTTTCAGATAAAGGAGTTTTAGTGTCTTTACTAGGGTTCTCACCTGAACCACTTATTTTGACGGCGAAAGCAGTAAAGCCAGAGCAGCATTTTATTTTGACTACCGAAGTTCGAGAGGACATTCTGGATCGAATTCGCTACTATCTGAAAAATGATTTTGAACTTGTTATTGTTGAATCTCCAGATTTTAAATCAATTTATAAATCACTTAAAGAAATCCTGTATAAAGCAAATTCAACAAGCATTACTCTTGATATTACTGGTGGCAAAAAGTCTATGGTAGCTTCGGCAGCTATTTTTGGTAAAGATTATAGATTTAGAATTACCTATGTGGATTTTGAAGAGTACATTAAGGAGCTTCGAAAACCATTACCAGGATCTGAAATATTAAAAACTGTATATAATCCAGATATCGATCAACCAGAAATATTTTTAAAGTAATGACACATCAAGTAATATTGTTAGGAGGTCAGTTATTGCCTGTGTATATTGGTTTTTTAGAGAGGAAACCACAAGTTGTACATATATTATATACAAAGGAAACAGTTAGGCTCAAAACACGATTGGTTAAGCACTTTAATGGAGTTAAGATTTTTGATTATCAAGCGGACCCTTATGATTATGATTCCATACAAGAAATAATAACCAATATTATATGTCATAATGAGGGTGCTATTTTTGAGTTGAATCTTACGAGTGGAACTAAGTTAATGGCATTAGCTAGTCAACAAGTTTTTCAAAACTTAGACTCATTTAGTTTTTACATTGATCAGAAGCAGAATATAATTGATATCTCAAATGGTGCTAAATCCAAAATATCATCCTCAATTTCTACTAAAATTTTCTTGTCATTATCAGGCCATAATTCATATACATCAAACACCTTAAAGTCTTACAGCAGAGCTGAATTGGAACTAGCAAAAGATATATTTGAGTTAAGGAAAAATAAATCGGGAATCGGTGAGTTATTCAAGCTTTTTAGGGTCTTAGGGGTGGATTCAAACGCTAGTAATTTTAAATATTATGATGCGAAATATAAAATCCATTGGCAAAATAAAAATCTTTCCGTAAAAGCACCCAGATTTAATCTCAATTCACATGGTGAAAACGCCTTTCAAATTTTGACAACAGGATTATGGTGGGAACTGATTGTTAGTTTAGTCGTCAAGGACTGGAAATCTGCAAAAGATGTTCATATGAGTTTGGCAATAAAATCCAGTCAAAATGATAAGTTGGATAAAAACGAAATAGATATTTTACTAAACACTGGTCAAAATATATTGTTTTTGGAGTGTAAAGCGGGAATTGTCACACAATCGGATATAAACAAAATCAGAACCGTTAGTAAATTTTATGGAGGAATTAGCTCTAAATCCATTTTGGTGTCATTCTTCAAGCCCAAAGAACACCTAATTGAAAAATGTCAAGATTTAGATATTGAAATCTTCTATATTCAGGAATCATCAACAAAGCAAAATGACATTAGAACAATTTTAACAAAGCTTGATCGAATCTTAACTAAGATTGAGATATAATTTGAATCCTAATAATTGTTGAGACATAAATAGACTGGATGAATTAATTTAAAATCTAGATTAATCTCAAATCAATAGATGCTGTGCTTCTTTTTCCATTTTTTTCTGTGTATGAGTGAAGACATATCATTCTATTTCCAAGAACGAATTTTATATTCCTCTAAACTCTTAACAATATCAGACCTTTTATAACGTATTCTATGTCCGATTCTATAGCCCGATAATAATATTCCCTTTTTTGTCCAGTCATGGACAGTGACCAAGGATATCTGGAAAAAATCAGCTACTTCTTGCCTAGTCATTAACTCTATAGGCTCCTTTGGTTGGTAATCGGTTTTTATGTTTTGCAGTTCTATCTCTATTTGGGATAATTTTTCCAGCACGGACTCCATAGCTTTGGGTAAATCTTCAAATCTTAAATTTTTCACGGTTATTAGTTTTAAGCGACTGGTAAAGCCGCGATAATTTCCTTAACCTATTGCTTTTTAGGGTTGGTTTTTGGATTTCACGGCAAATATTTCGTTATATTCCTACTTTTATTGTATCTTTTTACAGGTTAAATTTAACTTAAATTGATTTACCTTATTCTCCCCAAAGTACAATCCTTGGATTTATCTCGTCCAAGGACTGTTTACGTTTTTAAAACAATGTTGAGTTCGAAAGAATTTTAACTGAAAAGAAATTCAAGACTAATCGGTCTTCATTTATAAACTGTCTTCTTAGTCTAAAATATCATCTGGTTTTTTAGATTATTTTGAGATATTGTAATTGGAACACAGATGATTTTTGGAACCACCAATTTTCCTAATTACCGGCAGCTGGATCAAATGGATTGCGGTCCAGCCTGTCTGAAAATCATAACCAAACATTACGGACAGGAATATCACTTAGAATACCTAAGGAAGATTTCGCACCAGCAAAAGGGTGGCGTCTCTATGGCAGGCCTTTCGGAGGCATTGTCGACTATTGGTATTGAAGCTATTGGGATACGGTCGGATTTGATGGAGTTGGTTCACGATGTTCCTTTGCCAGCAATTGCACATTGGGAGAGCAACCATTTTGTTGTGGTATACCAAACTTCCAATAAATTCATTTATGTTTCCGACCCTGCTGTGGGATTGATAAAATACACACATGAGGAATTCATTGAAAAATGGAGCGGGAAACACAATGGAAAGGGCGTCCTTTTACTGTTGGAGCCCAAACACAACTTCAGTAATGTTCCCGATCAGGGTAGAGATAGTACAGGAATAGTTTATCTCTACAAGTATCTCCTACCATTTAAAAGTTATATTGGCCAATTGTGCCTCGGTCTTTTTCTAGCCTCTATCATCCAATTCCTGCTTCCATTTTTAACCCAGAGTATCGTAGATTATGGTATTGACTATGGAGACATAAGTTTTATACAACTCGTGGTTATTGCCCAATTTTTTCTTTTTTTGACACGCTTGGCATCCGAACTTATCCGGGATTGGTTATTACTGCACATGTCTATTCAAATCAATATTTCCATGATTTCAGATTTTTTGGACAAATTGTTGCTACTCCCTATCTCTTATTTTCATTCTAAGACCACTGGCGATTTTATGCAGCGCATCTATGACCATCAGCGCATAGAGGATTTTTTAGGAGGGAGATCAATTTCCATTGCCTTTGACCTCTTTAGTATACTGGTATTTGGTATTGTGCTTGGGTACTTCAATATGGACGTTTTGATGATTTTCATGGCCGGCACATTACTGTTTATGGGTTGGACATTACTTTTTTTAAAGCGAAAGGCCATTTTGGATCATAAACTCTTCAGTTTGAATCGTAAAGATCAATCCCTTTTGATACAGTTGATAACAGCTGTGCGTGAAATTAAGCTCAATGGATCTGAACTTCGCAGAAAATTGGAATGGAAAAAAGTACAGGGAAGCTTGTACCGTTTAAAGATCAAAATTCTCAGAATAGATCAGGTTCAACTAAAGGCCGGTTCTTTTTTTAACGAAATGACCAGCATTCTAATAATATTCTGGTCAGCAAAAGCAGTGGTATTCGGAGAGATTACCCTAGGTACAATGTTGGCAATACAATTCATAGTGGGCAGTATTTCCATACCTATTTCCAACACCTTAGATTTTATTGTGGGATTACAGCGTGCGACCTTATCTATAAAACGACTCTCTGAGGTCCATTCCAAAAAGCCGGAAGTTCCAACAAATAATAAGACCAATAACTTTGTAATCGGGGATATTGCAATAGCGAATTTGGATTTTAGATATGGGGAAGGTTCATCGCCAATGGTTTTGGAGGATATCACACTAACCATACCTCGTGGAAAAATTACGGCTATTGTGGGTCACAGTGGTTCCGGGAAGACCACCTTGTTAAAATTATTGCTCAAGCTTTACGAACCTAGTAATGGTAACATAAAAATTGGCCAAGAAAATTTAAAATGGCTGAATACCAAAAAGTGGCGGGAGGTCTGTGGGGCAGTACTTCAAAATGGCACCCTATTTAACGATACATTGGAGAGGAATATTACAGAGTCCAGGGCGAACAAGCCAACCGATCGGAAACGGTTGATGGAAGCTGTTGATATGGCGAACCTTACCGAACTGGTAGATAATCTTCCTTTGGGTTATGATACTTACATAGGAGAACAAGGGATTTTGCTTAGTGGTGGGGAAAAACAGCGTCTACTAATTGCTAGGGCCATTTATAAAAACCCGGAATATCTTTTTTTTGATGAGGCAACTAGTGCGTTGGATGCCGAAAATGAAAAAGTAATAACAGACAATTTAAGGTCTTTTTATAAGGGAAAGACAGTTGTCATTATTGCCCACCGTTTATCTACGGTACGAAGTGCCGATCAAATATACGTAATGAATAAAGGGAAGATAATGGAAAAAGGTAATCACCCACAACTTGTGGAACAAAAAGGGATTTACCATCAACTTATCATGAATCAATTATAGTTCTTGTGGAAGAAGAAGGTATATACATATATGAGAAAGAAGTTTACCTCAAAAGAGGTCCCAAATGGATGTTCCGTTGGGGAATAGTTCTGGTGTTTGGTTTTTTCGTCTTCACAATAGTGTTTGCCTCATTCTTTTCCTATAGCGATTATGTAGAAGCATCTGTTTTGTTGACCACTTCTAATCCCCCTATTCATATTAAAACGAAAGGGACAGGTAGAATTGGTGAAGTAAATTATAGGGCAGGTGATACGGTTGTCAAAGATGCAGTATTAGGAGTTTTGGAAAATACTGGGAATGCGAAAGATATAATAGAACTAAAAAACAAACTAACATCTGACTATCCCTTGGTTTTTAAAGTGGCGGACTTGGCCAAACAATTTCCAAGTCAATTACAATTAGGCAGTTTGGTCCGCCCATTTTATAATAGATTTCTTGATGCATATCGTAATCTGGTAATATACCGGATTTTGGATAACAGTGGCTTGGAAGAAACTGAACTTCAGGAGCAACGTATTGGGCAGACCAATGCCATTAAGAATAAAATGGAGGAAATCCTTGTTCTTAAACGCGACCTTGAAATAGTCTTAATCGACTTTAATAGATACCAAGAGCTTTTTGGCAAGGGAGTGATATCACAGCGAGATTTGGAAAAAAAGGAAACTGAATATTTGAAAGTTAAACGGGAATTTGCGAATCAGGAACAGCAGTTAAACTACTTGCGTATGGAGGAGTCCCGCATTCGAAACTCGCAAATGCGGTTCGATAACAAAAGGTTCAAAAATGAAAATATCTATAGGTCCCAGTTGGAATTGGAACAGGAGGAACTTATTTCTGCCATAACAGAATGGGAGGAAAAATATCTATTGAAGAGTCCTATCTCTGGACGTGTCTCTTTTTACGAAGTTTGGGGAGATCATCAAAATATAAAAGAAGGCCAGATTGTTTTTACGGTAGTGCCTTTGGACGGGGATAAGTTATTAGGGAAGTGTCAAGTACCGATCCGAAATTCAGGAAAAATAAAGCCTGGGCAACGTGTCATCATAAAATTGGAAAATTACCCTTATCGGGAATGGGGTACGCTAAATGGTGAAGTGGACATAATTTCTGAAGTTCCAAGAACCGGTGACAACGAAGGATATGTGGTCTATGTAAAGGTAAAAAATCTCGTGACCACCTATGGAAAAACCTTGCAGTTTAGGCAGGATATGGTTGGTAGCGTTGAAATCATATTAGAGGAAGTAACCTTATTGCAGCGCATTTTTTATCAGTTTAAAAACATTTGGGCAAATAGATGACGATGAACTCTGGGCCATATAAATATCTCATTCAATGTACAAGCCTTCTTATACGGTTAGTGTTGTTATGTACCATGGTTAGCTTCTCCTTAGCCCATGAAGAAGAGTTGCTCCAAGATTCCATAATAAATGCCGATTATTCCATTGACCATACTTATGCAAGTATTATGGATATGGAGGATGAGGCTTATGAAAACAATGATATTCAAAGGCTTCGAAATTTAACTGAAGTTCATATCCTTAAGGCTAAAATGGAAGCAAATGCGCTGGAATTGGCCAATGGTTATTATTATCGAACAATTATAGAAGAACCGGAGCTCGCCATTGCCTATTCGGATTCCATCATTCTATTGACCGAGAAAAGTGACCACCCAAAATATCCAACTTTTGGATATATACTAAAGGCAATTATATTTTATGATAAGGGTGATTATAACCTAGCCTTGCAGAATTATTTGATCGCCTACAATCTAGCGGTGGAAAAAATGAATTTGGAAGATCAAATTACGTGTTCCATGGCTATTGCCGCTATACGCAACCTAAATGGTCAACCTCATGCTGCAGCGGATATATATACCAGAACACTTAAACTCCTGAGAAAGAACGATAATGATAAGATTGATTATTCCAGAGATTATATGATGTTGATGTATAACCTTACCCTGGCCCACCTAAGATTATCACAATTAGACTCTGCAAGGCATTACTACAATGCGGGTTTACGTAAAGCTATTTTGATGAAGGATTCTATGGAATATCGGGATTTTGTCCTAGTTGGTGCCCAATTGGATTACTATGAGAGAAACTTCCAAAATTCCAGAGATACACTTTTGAGGTATACCCATCTGTTGGATGGTAATAAAAAGGCAATGAAACTGTATTATTTAGGAAAGATAGCTCAGCAAACAGGCGATAATGCCTTGGCAATTAGTTACTTTCAACAAATTGATTCTATAGTTACGGTTACAAATAAGCCTTTTGATAAAATTAAGGATGTCTACCAACAGTTAGTAATGCATTATAGTTTAAGTGGTGATCAGCACCGTGAAATTGCTGCTATTGAAAAGCTGATTTATTATGATAGCCTAATGACAAACGAGCAAAAAGGAATAATACAACAGGCAACCCTTGCTTATGATCTTCCCTTTCTAAAACAGCAAAAGAAAAGGGCAGAGGAAAAACTAAAGGCCAAAGGCGTATTGATTTTGGTTTTAGGAATACTGGCATTTCTTGGCCTATTGGCCGGAATACATTTTTACATACGGGCGAGAAACACCAAAATAAAGGTCAATAGACTTTTGGAAGGTACAAATAAGCACAAATCACCTGCCGGAAGGCCAGTTGAACATTCGACCACGGTTCCGAAAGAAATTAGAGATGACCTTCTGGAGAAACTAGAGGACTTTGAAAAATCTGAATACTATTTGAGCAAAGATCTTGATATGTCCCAATTGGCACAGCAAATGGAAACAAATACTACCTATTTATCAATGATTGTCAATCACTATAAAGGGATGAGTTTTCCTAATTATTTGAAAGACCTAAAGATTACATATGCTATAGAAAGGCTCTCTGAGGATCCTGAACTATTAAAATATAATTATCAGGGTTTGGCCGATACCTTTGGGTTTAAAACAGGTGAATCTTTCTCTAAGGCATTTTATGCCAAGACTGGAGTATATCCTTCAAAGTTATTAAAGGAGTTAAAAAATAGAGAAGATAAACGTCATTTATAAATGGGTGTACAAGTTTCTTGTCGTTTTTTACAACGAGAGTTATATTGGATTAACCAATAATATATTAACTATTAAAGATAGAAATCATGAGAAAAAAAATGGAAGACTTCAAAAAAAGAGCATTAAAAAATTTGACAAAAATTAAGGGCGGTAGAGGAGATGGACCTATAGATACTGATAAAATTAAAAGGCCAAAAAGGGGGCATAGGGATTAGAACTTTGTATCCAAATAGTATTAGCGATCGTTTTTGGCGGTCTTAGATGAATACGTTTAAATAGTAACTAAAAATGATAAGACAAACCTTATTATATATTAGCCTTTTTTATTTACTTATTTCATGTAATTATGGTCAGTTGACTAATACTTGGAATTATCCAGAAATCAACCCAATTCCTAAATCTCAAAAGCTTTTTGGAATGACAGTTGTGGATAGTTACCATAATTTAACGGATCTACAAGATACCATAGTTCAAAAATGGTTGAAGGCACAGGATTCCTTGGCGGAATCCTATTTTTTAAACAATCAATGGTTTAAGATTTTTCAAGAACGTTTTCAAGAATTGGAAGGAAGGGGAAGGGGCAATATAAATTTGATTCGTAATGATGAAAATGGGAATTACTTCTATTTACGATATGATGAGACACAGGATGCTGATGAATTATACTTTAAGGAAAAGCTTTCCGATAAGGAAATTAAACTTTTTGATACCAGGACATATCCAATTGAAGGTAAAAATATAAGCTACTTGGAACCGTCTTATGACGGAAGTAAGATTGCAATTGGATTCAATCCAAATGAGGACTTTACTACAACCATTCTCATTTATGATTTGGAAGCTAAGGAATTTTTGAGTGACCAAATAACACATATTAATCCTGATTTTGGAGGGGTACAGTGGTTACCGGATAATTCAGGGATAATATATCTTTATTTTCCCTATGTAGAACAATCTAGCGCCAAGTATAAAAAGGGGTCTTATTCCGTTATTCATTTTTTGGGGGAGGATCCTCAAAAGCGAACCCCGATATTTGGTAATGACAGTAACCTTGGAATAGCTTCGGATTACTTTCCTAAGGTTAAGATAGGCTCTAGTTTGGATTCCTATATAATAGGGTATGCTGCAAAATCAGGTATGTTCTATGATAGTTTTATTGCCAAGCTAAGTGATGTGATGAAAGGAAATCCTAGGTGGAAGCCTTTCTTTAAAACTTCGGATAAGGTTTATTATAATCAGGGCGAAATAAGGGGGCAACATTTTATATATCGCAGGGCTACCCCGGACGGAAATCAACTTTGTCAAGTAGTTATTGAAAATCCCAATTTTGAATCACCATTAGTCTTGGCTAGTGGTAGTCTGGAAGAGCCCATCACACATTTTGAAATTACAAAAGACAACATCTATTTTATTAGGGAAAAATTTGGCGTTGAGATATCAATTTTTCGTATTGATGATTTACAAAATACAGTTCAACTAGAGCCTCCCTTTACACCAGGATATGCTTCTTTTTTTGGGGAATCGGTTGCTCACAACCATATTGGTATTGGCATGGATGGTTGGACTTCCAATTACGTGCGGTATAATATAGATTCCCAAGGAAAATTTAGTGATGAAGGCCTTTTGGGTTCCGCCAACTTTCCAGAATTCCATGACATGGTCTCTAAACAAATTATGGTCACTTCCCATGACGGCGTGGAAGTTCCACTTTCCTTGGTATTTAAGAAAGATATGCCTCTTGATTCCAATAACGAAGTATTTATGTACGTGTATGGCGCTTATGGACAAAGTATGAGCCCGTTCTATTCGCCCACATATTTGGATTGGGTAAGCCAAGGGGGTATTCTTGCCTTTCCGCATGTTCGTGGTGGAGGGGAAAAGGGAGAAGAATGGCATACTCAGGGAATGAAAACCTTAAAATATAATTCATGGAAGGATCTTGTTGCATGCACGGAATCTCTAATTGAAATCGGGTATACCCGGAAAGGGTTGGTCTCACTTTATACCAATAGTGCTGGAGGTATTACGGCTGGTATGGCCGTCAATGAATCTCCTGAACTATATTCTTCCTTTATAGCTGAAGTGCCGAGATTACATCCTTTTGGACTTGAATCCGCTACTATGTCCAACAGCACCAGTTATATTGAGTATGGAACAATAAATGATAGCTTGGAATGCCTTGGACTAGTAAAAATGGACCCGTACCTGAACTTAAGCGCCAATAATTATTATCCTGCTACACTGATTTTACCGAGCAGTAACGATGACAGGATTCCCTTGTGGGATAGCGGTAAATATATTGCCAAACTTCAAAAATACAATCAAGCCAACACTCCTATATTAATGGATGTCGATTATGATTCTGGACATGAGAATGCCCTAAGTTATGATGCTTCCATAGACTTGAATGCCCGTATTTTTAGCTTTGCTAAGGCTAATATGCGGGATTAGAAAGGTCTCTTCAGGTTCGTATAAGTTTTAGGTAATTATTCATATATATTATTCAATTGCTTTCTTAAATATTCTTATTGACATATTAATGAATCTCTTGTGACTGCAATAAACTTAAAAATGAAATGATTATTGTTACAATAACTTGATTGTCGACAATGATTTAAGATTACCCCTGTCCAGCACCAAGCAGTAGTATTTTAATTGTATTGAGTGTATTTCAAACAACCTAATACCAAAAGGTTGGCAATACTCGGGCTTATAATTATCGGTGGACTATCTGTTATTTTGTTAATATATCAATTGATTTATAGATATTTTTTCTTTAAAACTTTGCCATATTATATCTTTTGTTATATTTGTAGGACAAAAGGGATTAATAGGATATATATGAAGTCGAAAATTACAGTTACCACACTGACCGATCAGATAGAGGCAAATATCATAGAATATATAAAAGAGAATAAACTTATTCCAGGAGATCCTCTTCCAAATGAAAAGGAATTTGTTGAAATGTTCAGTGTAGGCCGAAATGTGGTCAGGGAGGCAATGAGTCGTTTAAGAATGTTGGGAATTCTGGAATCGAGAACAAAAAGGGGGATAATCGTGAAAGAACCACCCTTGCTGAATGGGTTTAAGAAAGTTTTGGATCCTCAGCTCCTAAGTGTTCCTACTATAAAGGAATTAATGGGGATGAGAATTGCAATGGAAGTAGGGATTGCTGAATTTGTATTTACCAACGTTACAGAAAAGGATATAGAAGAACTGGAACAGATTATTTCCAGGCAAAAGGCGATAGGTGTTAACAACTTGTCAATTGAGGATGAAATGCAGTTTCACAAGAAAATATATGAAGTGGCCGGAAACGACTTTATCCTAAACTTTTATGAATTGATGCAACCGGTTTTTGTTTTCGCCAAACATAATTATGAGAGTTATTTTGAACCTATCAATAAGAAATTGCTAAAAAGTGATGAGTTGGTTACGCATAGTGATTTGTTGCAGGCAATTAAGGACAAGGATAAAAATTTATATCAAGAAAAAATTCGAAAACACTTAAGACCGTATTGGGAGTTCTTATACAATTTTAATAATAGAAAATGATAATTAACAAAACAAAAGGATTGATTGCCGCTCCATTTACTGGAATGGATTCAGACGGCAAGATTAATGTAAAGAATGTGTCTTCTTATGCAGACCATTTAAAAAAAATGCAGGTAAAAGGTGTTTTTGTTGCCGGCACAACAGGAGAAGGAATGTTGATGACGGACAACGAAAGATTGGAGGTAATCGAAGCCTGGATTTCTCAAAAATCCGACGATTTTAGGGTGATAGCCCATGCCGGGAGCACTAGTATTTCCAGTGCCAAATTATTGGCCTCGGAATCCGCGCGATTAGGGGCTGAGGCCATTGGAATTATGGGGCCTCCATTTTTAGCCCCAAAGGGAGTGAATGAGTTGGTTGAGTTTAGTAAGGATGTGGCATTGTCAGCTCCTGAATTACCGTTTTATTATTATCATATCCCGGCACTTTCAGGGGTTGACTTTCCCATGTCCGAATATCTAGATGTAGCTAAGAACAAAATACCAAATCTTGCAGGAATAAAATTTACCGATAACAACTTTATGGAAATGACCAAGTGCATAGCTATGGATAATGGAAAATGGGACATCCTACATGGATATGACGAATTGCTGTTAGCAGGATTATCATTTGGAGCGTCCGGAGCTGTAGGGAGCACCTATAATTTTATGGCTCCGTTGTATTACGGTATAATAGAAGACTTTGAGAATGGAAACATAGTTGAGGCAAGGGAAAAGCAACGGAAATCTATTGAAGTCATAAATATTCTTATCAAGTATAAAGGTGCCTTGGTATCTGGAAAAGCTTTAATGGGCTTAATTGGAATAGAATGTGGTCAATGTCGAAAACCGCTACAATCCCTTTCTGTCAATGAGATGAAGGCATTTGAAAGGGAATTAAAGGATTGTGGCTTTTTTGAGATGGACAATTCTTATTAAGAAATAAATCAAAAACATTAACCAATTAGACTAAAAAGCCCCGCGTGTCAGCGCAGGGCAAGTAATTAACCCAAAATAAGTATGAATTAATTCAAACATTTCAAAATTATGAAAAAAATAACTGAATTCTCTTTGAAAGGGAATATTGTTTCTATGCTTAGAAAAACGATATATTCCTGTTTTCCCTTGATTTTCTTTTTTCTATCGCTACATAGTACTGAAGCACAGGACCAAATTAATGTAAAGGGAACTGTTTCGGATAGTCAAAATGTGCCTCTTCCAGGAGTAAGTATTGTGGAAAAGGGAACGACAAATGGTGTTACTACTGATTTTGACGGCGTTTATAATATTAATGTCCCCGCCAATGCAATCTTGGTTTATACTTATGTAGGCATGTCTTCCCAAGAAATCGCATTGAATGGACGACAATCTGTCGACGTTCGTTTGGAAGAATCTGCAGAAAGTCTTGATGAAGTTGTTGTTGTTGGATTTGGTACGCAGTCTAGGTCATTAATGTCCAGTTCGGTATCAAAAATCAAGCAAACAGAAATTCAAAATAGCCCAGCTGTTAATCCTGTTCAGCTTCTACAGGGGAAAGTCGCTGGATTGAGCGTAAATGTGGATTCGGGCCAACCAGGTTCTGGAGCAGCCGTTTATATCAGGGGAGGTACTCAAACAGATCCACGTTCTGGTTCGAATGAACCCCTTTATATTATTGATGGTGTTTTTAGGGAAGATTTGAATGGTGTTAGCCCCAGTGATATCCAATCCATTGAAGTGCTAAAAGATGCAGCATCTACTGCTATTTACGGTGCACGTGCAGCCAATGGAGTTATACTCGTAACAACAGTTACTGGTAAGGGGTCCGGTAAAGGAAGCATTAACATTCGTTATTCAACAGGAGTAGACCAACAGGCCAAAGATTATAATTGGACCAGCGTGGAGGATTATCTTAGGGTGTCCAGAATAGCTGCACAAAAAGGGGTGAGTCTTAATAGTCCTGGAGCCCGACTTACAAATGCTAATTTTGGATATTCCGTTCAAGAACTATCTGAAAAAGGGGAATTTGGATTTGAGCGTATTGCATTGACCTATTTGGATGAATTAACTTCTTTAGAAGGTCAGGCTTATGTCGATGGTTTGTTGAACAATGGTTACAGAACCATGACGGATCCCGTTACGGGAAGGGAGTTGATATTTATTGATAATAAGCTCAATGAAATAAGGGTCCGATCTGCCATAACACATGATATAAATGTAGGAATGTCAGGATCATCAGAAATGGGTAATTATAATATTAGTGCTGGTTATTTGAATCAAGAAGGAGTGGTGATTGGAACAGCTGCAACTAGATTTAATACTTTAATGAATGGCACATTTAAAATAAATGATGATCTAAGCGTTAACGGACAATTCACTTATCAATTCAATGATATTGATCAACCTCGAAGTACCAACAATACCATTAATAGATCTTCTAGGTTACCCCATACTTATAGGATATGGAATGATGATGGCACGCCAGCATTAGGAGAAACCACTAGTTCACCAAGAAATATTTTTCATGAATTATACTATCAGGATGATGAACGAAAACAGTTCAGGACAAGTAGTAAAATTGGCCTTGATTGGAATATTGTAAAAGGACTTTCCTTTTCTCCCAGCGCTTCTGTATATAGACTGGAAAGCAATGGTAATTTTTTTGAGCGGGCTTCTCCCGAGATTAGCAATAGGGCAATGTCAAGGTTTAATGATACTCAAAACCAGGTAATGTTGGATGGTTTGTTGAAGTATACAAATACATTTAAAGAAAAGCATAATTTAGATATTTTGATAGGAAGCCAATATGTTAAAAATCATTATGAAAATTTTAGTGGTAGTGGTAGTAATGCCCCTACTGATTTAATTTCGACCTTGAACGCCTCCGAGACCGAGAGAGAAAGGGTTAGCTCTGATATTTCTACCAATAAGTTGATGAGCTTTTTTGGAAAGTTGGATTATAATTTTTCAAGGAAATATCTTTTAGGTTTTAGTATTAGACGTGATGGATCTTCGAGATTCTCGGAAAATAATAGATTTGGTATTTTCCCGGCAGTATCTGCAGGTTGGAATATACATCAAGAGGAATTCTGGAAATCCGATCTAATCAGTAAAGTCAAATTTAGAGGAAGTTGGGGTAAAGCAGGAAATGACAATTTGGCCCTTTCAGATACTCAAGGTGGGTTTTCGTCTACCTCCTATGCTTTGGGAAGTGCTGTAAGAATTTCAAAACTGCCAAATTATAATTTAAAGTGGGAAACGACCACCCAAACCAATATTGGATTGGACTTAGGTATAGCTAATGACCGCTTCAATATTCTGTTTGATTATTATAATAAAGTAACCTCAGACAGACTTTTGAATATGCCGCTTCCAGCACAAACAGGATTTAGTAGTATCAGAAGTAATTTTGGATCCTTAACCAACCAAGGGGTGGAAATGGAGCTTAGTGGGACCCTTATTGCAAAAGAGAATTTTTCATGGAATTTGGCGGCAAATTTAGCATATAATAAGAGTGAAGTTACTGAGTTGCCAGATAATGAGTTCGACAAAAACCGAAGTGGTGGTCTAATAATTTGGGATGAAAATGGTAACGAAACTCGAGTTGGTGGCCTTGCAGAGGGAGAAAGGCCCAACGGAGTATGGGCCTATGAGATGATTGGAGTATACGCAACGGATGAAGAAGCGGCAAATGCACCTGATGACCAAGGAATGTCTGGGTATTACAGATCACAATATGGTGGAGCCAAGAAGGGTGGCGATGCTATTTGGAAAGATGTGAATGGAGACAACATTATAGATTCTAGGGATCAGGTATTTATGGGCTATATCGATCCAAATTTTCGGGGAGGCATGGTGAATACAATTTCTTTTAAAGGGCTTTCACTGCGATTGGTACAGGATTGGGCGACCGGTCATGTAATATGGAATAATTTTAGAGCAAGATCAAACGCAAATTCGAGGAATAATGTGGTAACTAATACAGATGTTTTAAGTGATGCCATGTGGAAAGAACAAGGAGATATTGCTACTTTACCTAGATATGATAACGCATCCGGTGCTGATAATGGACCGAGAAATCATCATAGACAATCCAATATATACACGAAAAAAGGAGATTATTTATCCTTCAGGGAAGTATCCCTTAGCTATTTATTCCCTCAAGATATTAGTGGAAAATTGGGAATGAGTAATACAAGTCTTGGATTGGAATTTTACAATTTAGGCTACATAACCCAGTATGATGGGTTAACACCGGAACAATTTGATGGCACCGATGAAGGTATATACCCTAGGCCATTTCAGATAAGACTTAGGTTAACCGCTTCTTTTTAAGTAAAACAAAAATTAAATTTTGATTATGAAACAATTATATAAAATTTTTATGTTTCCTATTTTCCTTGGCCTTGTATTTGGTCTTACAGGATGTGAGGATGTTTTGGACACAGAAGTACCTTCCGATATTGTATTTGGGAATTTTCCTGCCAACGGACAAGAGGCCCAAGCTTTATTACAAGGAATTTACAGGGATTTAAAGGACGATTACAATAGCACTTTTTATCATGAAGATAGAGGGGAAGGCTTTGATGTTGGTGTGATTGGTACCGTTTCCAATGCTTGGAGTCAAAATATTACTTCTACAAACGGAACCTCTTGGACTGGTTACTATGGGGCCTTGAATAATATCAATTTCTTATTATCGGTAGCAGATGACCTTTCTTTTTCAAATGAAAACGATAGGGATAAATTAAAAGCTGAAGCCTTATTTTTAAGAGCGACATATTATTTTTATATGGCCAGAATTTGGGGTGATGTCCCTCTGCTTACTGAGCCTGTTTTGTCCCCCGATGCCGAGGTGATCGGAAGAACTCCGGTTGCCCAGGTGTTTACCCAAATAAATACGGATATTTCAGAAGCAATTTCATTATTTCCAAGTGACGGATTCGGGGATAAGAATTTTTCATCTAAACCAGCAGCATATGCATTGCAGGCGGATGTAAAGATGTGGACCGGGAAAGTTTTGGGTGGTGGCACCCCAGATTTTGATGCAGCCTTATCCGCAATTCAAAAAATAGAAGAACAAGGCGCAACATTATTGGATGCTTTTAACGATGTATTTGACACTAAAAAAAATGATGAAATAATTTTCGCAATTTTTAATGACAGGGACGAAGTCAATAATCATTATGCCAGTACATTGTCCGTTAGGGATGTTAATTATGATCCAGTGGCTAGTCCGGATATTCCGGGGAGTAGCGCTAATGTTAGACATAATTATTCACCTAGTGAGGGGATTAGGAACCTATTTACAAGCAATACGGATGTAAGAACGGATAGAACTTTTTTACCGTTTTATCTGGAAGTTGGAGGTCCTATAATTTCTTATTCCCAAACAAGATATTATGGGGAGATTATTGATGGGGTTCGTTTATTTACCAATGATTTTATTATCTATAGATGGTCCGACATGTTATTACTACGTGCTGAGGCCTATGCTGCAAAAAACGATTTGGAGAATGCCGTTATTGCCTTGGATCTGGTAAGGAACAGGGCCAACAATGATGATTATTCTGGATCGATGGACCAAAACTCCATTAACCTTGAAATCTTATCTGAAAGAGGGCGAGAACTGTTTTTGGAACCAAAAAGATGGTGGGATCTTAGGAGGTTCCATGCAGATGGGACTATTAACATATATGATTTTGTACCTAATTTACAGGGACAAACAACACCATTGTATTGGTCGGTAAGTGAATCTGTAATTGCACAGAATCCTCTGATAACACAGACAGAAGGGTATGATTAATTACCCTTCAGATTCTGTTGGGAAGAATTTTTGATACAACTAGATTGGGACAATGAATTATAATATGATATGATATGAAGAATGCAATATTTTATACGTGGTTCGCTAGTATTTTTCTAATTACCACAAGTGGCTATTCACAGGTTTTCGGAAAACTTGGATTTGATTTGCCCATAATCGATTTGGATGGGGCAAATGAATTACAGATTATAGTGGACAAAGAGCAAGGACAATATCTTGGTCATCCTACCACAGTACTTTTAAAGGACGGAAAAACTATCATTTCCGTATATCCCAAGGGTCATGGGAAAGGCGGGATCGTGATGAAAAAATCCTTAGATGGGGGAATAACTTGGTCTGATCGTTTAAAGACTCCTGTGAGTTGGTCCACTAGCAAGGAAGTTCCCACTCTCTATCCAACAACCGATGCTAAGGGAAAAGATAGGCTCATTATGTTCAGTGGTACTCAAGATCATGTTCAAGGTGCTATACGGATGTCTATATCTGAAGATGAGGGAGTTACCTGGAGTGAATTGAAACCAATTGGCAATTACAAAGGAATTGTGGCCATGGCGGACTGTATTCCTCTAAAAGATGCCGGCCATTATTTGGCCACCTTCCATATTCGTGGTCCGGAAAATTCCATGATATTATATCAGGTAGAAAGTTGGGATGGTGGACTTAGCTGGGAGGAGCCTAAAGAATTGTATAGGGCCTCAACCCATCATCTTTGTGAGGCTGGGTTGATTTATAGTCCTGATAAGAGTGAAATTGCCATGTTGTTACGGGAGAATGCCAGAAATTATAACAGTCAGATTATGTTCAGTTCTGATGAAGGAAAGACTTGGAGTAAACCCAAACCTATGCCTGGATCACTCAACGGCGATCGACATCAGGGGATATATATGCCTGATGGCAGATTATTGATACAGTTTAGGGATAATACACCACGCAATAGGCCAGGAAATGAGATGAGTCCCACAGAAGGTGATTGGGTAGGATGGGTCGGAAGCTGGGATGATCTAAAGAACGGTTATGAAGGCCAATTTCGCATTCGCTTTAAGGATAATAAAAAAGGGTGGGATACCACTTACCCGGCAGCGGAGTTATTACCTGATGGAACTTTGGTCTGTACTACTTACGGACATTGGGAAGAAGGTGAACAGCCTTACATACTATCTTTTAGATTTAAGGCAAACCTATTGGACAATAAACTGAAGGAGCAAAGGAAGAATGCTTTGGGTAGAATTCAAAATGTCATGAATTAGACAGGATTTTCTTATCAGTTTGAGAAGTAATAATCAGAACATTGGCATATGTGCCGGGACTTGTTGAAGTTTTGAACATAACACATGAAATTCGTGTAATACTGGTATCGATTTTAGGTTTCAGAACTGAATAGAACTAATTGAGTTGAGTTAGTTTAGTTTGTGTAATTGAAGCAGGGGGAAACTTCTGCTTCAATACTCTTTGGCTGAATTGATTCATTCGGTTTAACAGTTGAGTATTACACCTTTTTATTAAGATTTAGAGGATTTAAAAATCAAGAATAGGTCTTTCTTAATACATGAATAAGTTGTAAAAATTATAGCAATGAAAAATATCGGCTACCTAAAATCAGTAAGATACCTACATGTACTCTTGGGATTACTTGCGATAATTTTTGGCTCATGTCGATTTAAAAATCAAAAAGATAGTCCACAAAAGGATTCAAGACCCAATATATTGATTGTGATGCTGGATGATCTTGGTTTTTCGGACATCAGTTGTTATGGTAGTGAAATTCCAACTCCTAATATTGATCGCCTTGCGTTTAATGGATTATTATATACCCAATTCCGTAATGCAGCAAGATGTTGCCCTACGAGAGCAAGTTTAATGACCGGTTTATATCCGCACCAGGCCGGTATAGGACATATGATGAACGATTTGGGACATGAAGGTTATAGAGGAGATTTGAGTCCCAACACTGTAACTATTGCCGAAGCCCTGAAATTGGTTGGATATAATACCTATATGGCCGGCAAATGGCACCTGACGCGTTTTACGGATCCAAAGGGGGCTTCCCATAATTGGCCGCTTCAAAGAGGGTTTGATAAATTTTATGGTACATTGCCTGGTTATGGCAGTCAATACAATCCTGCAGGATTAATGGAGAATAATGATTTCAAGGAGCCTAAAGGGGATTTTTATTACACGGAAGCGCTAACTCAGAAATCAATTTCTTATCTAGAAGAAGCAAGCATGAGCAAAAGCCCTTTTTTTCTGTATTTGTCCTATTCGGCACCTCACTATCCTCTCCACGCCAAGGAAGAGTTTATAGCTAGGCATAGAGGAAGATTTTCAAAGGGCTGGGACAGTTTGCGCATCCGACGATTTAATAATTTAAAAGACAATGGTATACTAGCCTTAACCACAAAATTATCGGAGCCGGATGGAATGGGCATACCTTGGGAGGAAGAACCTAATAAGGCTTGGCAAGAATCTAGAATGGAGGCATACGCGGGCATGATTGAGCATGTAGATCAAGGTATTGGAAGTATTTTATCTGTACTTGAGAAGAATGGACGATTGGATAATACCATTATTTTTTTTCTTTCGGACAATGGAGGTTCGGCCGAAGGCCATCTAAATAACACAGTGGAACGCTGGGGAACTCCTTGGGAAAGTTCGTTGATTCCAGAAAAAACTAGAGATGGTGAAAGCGTTATCTCCGGTGATTTTGTTGGTTTGGAATTGGGGCCAGAAAACACCTTTGGAAGCTATGGACCTAAATGGTCCAATTTATCCAACACTCCATTTAGAATGCATAAGAATTGGGTCCACGAAGGGGGAATATCCACTCCGTTCATAGTTCATTGGCCAAATGGAATAGTTGATCAGGGAAAATTACGTAATCAGCCCGGGCATATCATGGATATAATGGCAACATGTCTGGAAGTCTCGGGGGGAACACATCCTTCGGAATATAATGGACATTTTATAAAACCGTTGCAAGGAGTAAGTCTCGTACCAACCTTTGAGGATAATCTCCTGAACCGAAATGAGCCTTTATTCTGGGAACATGAAGGAAATAGGGCAGTTATCAAAGGAAAATGGAAATTGGTTTCCGCTTATCCGGGCAGTTGGTCCAATATGATGGAATTTAAAAATAAAGGAAATTGGGAGTTGTACAATTTGGATACAGATCGAACAGAAACCAATAACCTATCCAAGTTGTACCCTGAACTTGTAGAGGAGCTATCCAATGCTTGGCAGCATTGGGCCGATAAGAATGGTGTTGTAGATTATAAGGAACTGGACTTGGAGATTTATTAAGAACAATTCAAACTAAACAATGATATTGATGAAACTAAAAAACACGAATTCGGTAATAAAAATAATACCACTATTTCTTCTTACAATCTTAGGGAGTTGTATAGAGCAAGTGGAAATAAGCGAAAATATTACTGTCAAAACGTTTAACTATCCTTTGCTAAAAGAAAAAAATGATAATCCAATATTAAGAATTCAATTGGATTCGGAGAAGGAGGGAGAAACTGTAAAAACCATACAGTTGAATATGGGAAATACAAAACCAGAAAACCTTAAAAATATTCGGGTTTATTATACAGAAAAGGATTCGTTGTTTAATGAAAAGGTATTGTATGGAGCCTCTGCAACAATTCAAAAATCCTCACTAATTAACGGAAACCAAAACCTTCAAAAGGGAACCAATTATTTTTGGGTATCCTATGAATTGGCCGATAATGTTAAACTGACCGATAAGGTATATGCCAATCTAGATTATGTCACGATCGGGGAGAAAAAACTTGGAGTATCAAATAATAAGGAAACAAAAGCCTTACGCCTTGGAGTGGCAGTCAGACAACATTGGGATGATAATGTACACACCTATCGCATTCCCGGGCTTACCACAACTAAAGATGGTTCTTTGTTAGCTGTTTATGATGTTCGTAGGGAATCAGGAAGGGATTTACAGGGGCATATGGATATTGGTGTTAGTAGATCCATTGATGGCGGAAATTCCTGGGAACCTATGCGCATAGCTTTGGATATGGGAGAATGGGGTGGACTGCCTCAAAAGTTCAATGGGGTAAGCGATGCCAATATTTTGGTAGATAAGAATACCGGAACGATTTATTTGGCCGGGCTATGGATGCATGGCGTTATCAATGCGGATGGGGTTTGGCAGGAAAACTTGACAGAAGAAAGTGATGCATGGAACCATCAGTGGCGGACCAAGGGTTCCCAACCTGGTTTTGGTGTTAAACAGACCAGTCAATTTCTAATTACTAAAAGTACTGATGACGGAAGGACATGGAGTGAGCCCATTAATCTAACGGAGATGTGTAAAGACCCCAAATGGTGGCTTTGGGCACCAGCACCCGGTCATGGAATAACACTAAAAGATGGAACTTTGGTCATACCTACCCAAGGTAGGGATGAGGACGGAATACCATTTTCCAACATAACATATAGCAAGGATGGTGGGGAATCATGGAAAACAAGTAATCCCGCATCCCATAATACTACCGAATGTATGGCAGTTGAACTTTCAAGTGGAGAAATTATGCTGAACATTAGGGATAACCGTAATGGGGAGAACAAATCGGAAACCAATGGTCGCGCCATTATGATTACCGATGATCTTGGTGAATCCTGGACCGCACACCCAACATCCCATGGCGCACTCATAGAACCCAAGTGTATGGCCAGTATCCATCGCCATGATTATACGGATAATGACGGGGTTTCAAAGAGTATTTTGGTGTTTTCAAATCCAAATTCCAAATACAAAAGAATAAAACAGACCATAAAGGTCAGTTTTGATGATGGTCAAACCTGGCCCGAAAAGTACTGGATGGAACTGGACGAAGGTCGGGGTGCAGGTTATTCATGTATTACCTCCATAGATAATGACCATATTGGAATACTGTACGAAGGTAGTCAAGCCCATATGACCTTTCAAAAGATCAATATTAATGAACTAATCAAAAAATATGATTAGACAAGTCGATTTGAACAATGCTAGGAATTTCAAGTTTTGGGGCTTTGTCTTGTCCATCATATTCTGTTTCATTTATTCGAATGCTGATGCCCAGGAAAAATATTTTGAGTATTCTAATCTTCCAGATCTTCCGCCAAACATAGGACAAAATATTCAGCCTGGTCTTGCGGGTCCTTATACGGGCATAGACGACAATGTATTGATTGTGGCAGGCGGAGCCAATTTCCCGGAAAAACTACCCTGGGAAGGTGGAATAAAAACTTATTATGACGAGATTTTTATACTCAAGAAAAAAGCGGATGGCACAGTTCAATGGGAAGTAGCCTCAACAAAAATACCTTTTGCTGCTGGGTATGGAGGGGCCATTTCTACTAATAATGGTTTGTTTTGCTTTGGCGGGAATACCTCAAGCACCAATATATCTAATACTTGGTTTATTGACTATATCCCAGAAACCGGGGAAATAGAAATAAGTCAAGGGCCAGATCTACCACGGCCACTTACCAATTTTGCCTTTTCCAAAGTCGACAATTCCATTTATGTTGCTGGTGGTATTTCGGATTTTAGCGGTGAATCAACCAATAGTTTTTATAAGTTGTCCTTGGTTGGCGATAGCCCAAAGGACTGGAAGTGGGAGTTGCTGCCATCTTGGGATGGAGATCCTAGGGCCTTTTCCGTTGGTGCAAGTCAAAGCAATGGTTTGGAGAATTGTTTCTATCTATTTTCAGGGAGGAACATTAGTGCAAACGGAGATTGGGATGTGCTTTTTGATGCCCATGTTTTTAATCCAACTACCAATAAATGGCAAGTCATTTCAAATGGAAAGAATCAAGAATTTAAGGTCATGGCGGGCACCGCTTTTCCACTTGGTGCGAGTTCGATAATTTTTACTTCCGGATCTGATGGTAATCTGGCCATTGAGGAAATCGGAATCAAGAAAAAAATAGAACAATTGGAGAATCAATTGGCAAATGGTAAGGATGTTGGTGAAATGATAGAATTGGCTAGAATGGAATTGACCGACCATTTGAACAACCACCCAGGATTTGGAAATAATATATATGGATATAATACCATTTCCAAAGAGTTTTACAGAGTAGGGGAGATGCCACAAACTGGTCAAGTAACTACGACTGCAGTTAATTGGGGAGGAGATATTATTGTGCCCACTGGAGAGATTAGGCCAGGGGTAAGAACGCCAGGAGTACGGAAAATTGCAATAAACAAGGATGCGAAACACCTAGGAGTAATAGATACATTGGTGATTGGTCTTTATTTTCTTATTCTGGCCTGGATGGGCTATTTCTTTTCTAAGCGTCAAAAAAGTACTGAGGATTATTTTAAAGGCGGAGGTCGCATTCCTTGGTGGGCAGCGGGACTAAGTATTTTTGGGACCGCCTTAAGTGCCATAACGTTTATGGCCGTACCGGCAAAGACCTTTGCAACGGATTGGTCGTATTTTATGCTCAATATGACCATTTTTTTAGTGGCACCTGTAATTGTGTTCTGGTTTATTCCATTTTTTAGAAAGCTAAATGTTACAACTGCGTATGAATTTTTGGAATCTAGATTTAATCTTACCATAAGGCTTCTGGGCAGCCTGTCATTTATATTATTTCAAATTGGTCGTATGGGTGTAGTAATGTTCCTGCCCTCCATTGCATTGAATGTAGTGACTGGTATCGATATTTTTGTCTGTATTGCATTGATGGGAGTAGTTAGTATGATCTACACTATTTACGGTGGAATAGAAGCTGTAATTTGGACTGATGTTGTTCAGGTTGTTGTGTTGCTTGGAGGAGCTATATTGTCTTTGATTTTAATGACTTCTTCCATTGAAGGAGGGGGTTCTGGCATACTTGAAATGGCAAGGGCAAATGATAAATTCAATATAATAGATCTGGATTTGTCATTAAAACGGCCAACAGTATGGGTTATGTTATTAGGCGGGATATTTGCAAATATCACCACTTATGGTTCGGATCAGACCATGGTACAGCGTTATTTGACCACCAAGACCCAAAAGGAAGCCCAAAAAAGTGTATGGACCAATGCCATATTGACCATACCGGCCACTCTGATTTTCTTTTTCGTAGGCACCACTTTATTCGCATTCTTTAAAAATTATCCAATAGAACTCAATCCCACCTTTGAAAATAATGATGCCATATTTCCTTGGTATATTGTTGCGGAGTTGCCTACTGGCGTTTCCGGATTATTGATTGCAGCAATATTTGCCGCGGCCATGAGTAGCTTGAGTAGCAGTATGAATTCCGCTGCGACCTCATATGCTACGGATATTCATTTTCGGTTTGGATGGAACAAGAAGAGCAATGAATTGAAACTGGCAAGAAAAGCAACTTTGATTATCGGAATAATTGGGACCCTTTTCGCAATCATGATGGCAACCATGGACGTAAAATCACTTTGGGATGAATTTCAAAAGGTTTTAGGCCTGGTGATAGGGAGTTTGGGTGGTGTCTTTCTACTTGGAATTTTTACAAAAAGGGCAAATTCATTGGGTGTTTTGATTGGTATAGTTGTCAGTATCATGGTTCAGGTTTATGTTGGGATTACTGAGCCGGTTCATATATTGGTGTATTCTGCTACAGGGGTGGTGTCTTGTTTTTTGGTGGGGTACCTGGCTAGTTTATTTTTTACTAAAGATTAGTATATCGTGTTTTTTTAAATGGTTCCTCAAATTATAAATCTATAAAACTATGAATGGAAGTGAAATCATATCAAGATTAAGATCAGGGGAAAGGGTATATGGGACCCTAACTGTGTCCACCTCGCCAATGTGGCCGGATGTAGTAAAATCATTAGGGGTCGATTTTGTATTCATTGATACGGAACATACGCCTATTGATAGGGATAAGCTAAGTTGGATGTGTAAGGCTTATCGTAATATGAATATAGCCCCTATAGTACGCATTCCAAGTCCGGATCCATATTTGGCAACAATGGCTTTGGACGGTGGCGCATGTGGCTTAATAGCTCCGTATGTTGAGTCTGTAGACCAGGTAAAGGAATTGGTTGGTGCAGTGAAGCACAAGCCTGTCAAAGGAAAATATTTGAAGGAACATTTGGTGTCATCCAATTCATTCGGGAACACTTTGTCCAACTATGTAGAGGACATCAATAAAGAAAATGTTTTGATCATTAATATAGAAAGTCGAGAAGGAATTAGGTCATTACCTGAAATTTTGAAAGTGAAAGAGTTGGATGGGGTGCTGATAGGGCCACATGATTTATCCTGTAGTTTGGGAATACCTGAAAATTATCAATCACAAGAATTCATTCAGGCAGTGGACAATATAATTACGAAAGTGAGGGATTCCGGTAAGGGAGCTGGAATTCATATGATATACGAGGATATTGAAAGTGAAATTAATTGGTTGAAAAAAGGCGCTAACATATTGTTACATGGGGCAGATTTGATTTCCTTTAAGGTTCATATGTCCGACGCCATAGATAAATTAAAAAAAGCCGCAGGTGACGAGGTAACGAACAATTCTTCTGAAAATATAAACATATAGCAGATTGGCTGGAGAAAATACGGAGGTTGTCCAATAGGTTAGCTACACTAGAATTAAACATATATTATCATAAGCCATGGTATTAAAATCTATTTTGATTTACAAAAAATTATTAATGGTTTTGTTTGCTTTGGGGGTTCTTGGAAGCTGTAAAAGTGAACAACATAATAAGAGGGAAACAACATTGCAAGTGAGGCTTGATACTATCGTTACCGGACTAAACTCGGATTTTGTGTGGAGTCAAGCTTTTGCAACGGCCTTCGGAAAAAATCAAAACCAGTATTTGGTAACGATGAGCAAGCAATATACTGAAGGCTCTGACAACTATGGGAACCTGTTCTTTAGTTTATCTTTAGATGGTGAATCCTGGTCTATACCCACGGCTGTAGAAACCTTGGCCAATCATCATAAATCTAAGCGGTTCGATTCTATTTTCAGCGATGTTTATCCCATGTGGCATGGCAGAAGTAAAAAAGTGCTTTGTACAGGCAAGATTTTCTTTTATGACAGGGAACAGATGCCGGATCCGGAAGTAGGTAGGGGTGCTGGTTACGTAACTTATGATCCAAATAGTCTTGAATGGTCTAACTTGGAGACATTGGAGTTCCCAATGACCACTTCCAATGGGGATACCATTTATCGGCCATCGGCCGGATGTTCCCAGAGGTTAGATCTGGAAAATGGAGATATACTGCTACCCATAATGTTTGAAAAGAGCTGGAATGATGGAAATGAACGCAACGCTTCATTTGTGGCAAGGTGCAAATTTGATGGACGGAAAATATCTGTTATTGAGGTTGGGAATTCGATTGTTATGAATTCCGGCCGGGGAATATATGAACCATCCATTACAAAATATAAAGACACTTATTACCTAACTATGAGAACCGATCATTCGGCTTATGTGGCCATTAGTATAGATGGGATTAATTATGACGAGCCGGTAGAATGGAAATTTACGGACGGTAGGGTTTTAGGAAGTTACAATACGCAACAACATTGGGTTTCCAATTCACATGGCCTATTTTTGGTTTATACCAGAAGGGGAGCGGGCAACGATCATGTTTTTAGACATAGGGCACCTTTGTTCATGGCACAGGTAGACCCAGAATTACTTAGGGTGATCCCGGAAACCGAAATAATAATTATACCGGAAAGGGGGGCTAGGTTGGGAAATTTTAGCGCCTATGCTAAAGATAGTTCCACTACTATTATTGCCACTGCGGAACGCATAGAAACCGATGTATCAAAAGATAGCAGCGAACTACAGAAAGTTAGGTCTTTGGGATATAATAATACCTTGTTTTTAAGTACAGTAAGCTTTGAGTAAGCTATGGGTTATTGAGATGTTAATTGGATTCTGGTAAGATCACTTTGGAATTAAAGGATATATTTTGTTACAGTCCTTTATTACCTGTAATATTCCTGTATTGCTGAGTCACAAGTAAGTACTAGGCATTCACCGTTTATAACTTTGGATTTCAAATATTTTAGTATGGCTCTTAAATCTTGGGCATTAACCCTAGGTTTACCATGATCATCCAAATAATTGGATGGTAAGGCATGCCCATAAAAAACCAAAAGTTCCTTATTGGAAATGGCCTGATCAATCCTGGACTTGATTTTTTCAATAGTGTGGTCCGAAGTAGATATATTACTTTCAATTCCATATCTGGCAAGATGATGTTTGCCTACCGAATTATCATAGTTGTCATTATGATTGTTGGTAAAGGCATAATCATAAACAGAGTCTAAGAGCATCAAGAAGTCTGGTCTCATATAGGAATTAGGAGTAACAAATCCACGAACAGGAATTCCATAGCTATTGATTTGTTCTTTAGAAACCCTTAATTCCATTAGTACGGTTTCCTTATCAATATCCGATGCATTGTTCATTTTCGGATGTGTGTGTGAATGGGATAAAATACTTATACCTTCGTTGGCATAGGACTTGTAAAGTGGTGCTGTTTTTGCGTTGAGTTTATTGGTAGTAAGGGCAAATGAAGGTTTAAAGCCGAACTCGTCAAAAATGGACTTCACCTCTGAATCAGAGGTATTTAAATCATCAAAAATAAAGCTAATTACAGCTTGATTCTCTATGGTGACGTCCGTCGTATTAAATATATTAGCGTATATACCAACTACGAGTAGCAACAACACGTGGTAATAAATTTTCATATTTTTTACTTAATCAAAAATGTCAGGAGATATGGTCTCTTGAAATGTTAACTTTTGATGTATTGAGACATAGTGAAAAAACTATAAACCAATATTATTGATAAAGCTATAATTTTATAAAAATATGGAAACTTTAATTGTTCCCAAAAAAGTAAAGCAGGGTTTTTAACAGTGCATTTTGTGCATTGTTGTTCTATTTTCAGAGACTGTTTTCGACTCCCTATAAATAGATGGTCTGATGAGTAATGTTTCCATTTAACGAAAATGGTCTTGCTACATTTGTTGGGACACTTAGTTAAGAGCAATATTGAA
>TARA_R110002012_G_scaffold62974_2_pt1 | contig 42273 bp, 35 predicted proteins | sample TARA_R110002012 | Tara Oceans TARA_R110002012 (sample SAMEA4396515) | marine metagenome | biome: Westerlies Biome; feature: [DCM] deep chlorophyll maximum layer (ENVO:01000326); material: water (ENVO:00002006), including particulate matter (ENVO:01000060) such as... | depth 40 m
GGCATGGGAATATAGCTCCGGTGGCGCCGATACTACTAAAAACCAGACGCAGATTCAGTGCAACCCCATCATCATCGATGGTGTACTCTACGGCGTTTCGGCGGGTTCGCAGGCTTTTGCGCTTGATGCGGCCTCTGGAAAAGAATTGTGGAAAACCAGTTTTACAGACAAAACCTTCTCGATGACCAGCCGGGGCGTTACTTACCAGTCGGATGAAACTGGAAAAAGGATTTTCTTTGGCTACGGGCACTTGCTCTACTGCCTCGACGCAAACACTGGAAAGCCGATTTCTTCCTTTGGAGACAATGGAAAAATAGATCTGAAGCAAGGCCTGGAACGCCCAACTTCCGACGACTACGTCGTGTACAACACACCCGGCGTCATCTTCGAAAACCTGTTGATTACTGGTGCCCGTGTGCAGGAAAATTCCGCAGCCTTGTTGGGCGATGTGCGGGCTTTTGACGTACACACAGGCGAGCTGACGTGGACGTTCAAAACGATACCCGAAAATGGCGAGTTTGGCAGCGACACCTGGCCACCTAATGCCAGGCAAAATACAGGCGGTGCCAACTCCTGGATGGGCATGGCCATCGATGGAGAAAATGAAATAGTATATGTTCCCACCGGTTCGGCTGCATTTGATTTTTACGGCGGCGACCGGGCAGGCGACAATCTCTTTGCCAATTGCCTACTCGCTCTCAATGCAAGAACAGGTGAGCGCATCTGGCATTTTCAGACCATGCATCATGACATTTGGGACAGAGACCTCCCGGCTCCTCCCAACCTGATCAAGCTCGAAAAAGACGGTCAGCAAATTCTGGCGGTGGCGCAAATTACCAAGCAGGGCTATGTTTTCGTCTTCAACCGCCTCACAGGAGAGCCGGTGTTCCCGATAGAAGAAAGGCCCATGCTTACAGCTGGCATGCCAGGTGAGCAAGTAAGCCCTACGCAGCCCTTCCCCACGCTGCCCGAACCCTTTACCAGACAGTCATTCACGTCGGCTGATGTGCGAACCGACGCTCCCGACCGGGAGGAGATTCTACGGGAGCTCAGCGCAGCAAAAACCGGTCGGGCTTATATTCCCCTGACTGAACAACGAACCATCTTCTTTCCGGGAACCGATGGAGGCGGGCAATGGGGTGGTGCGGCCGTTGACCCCGACGGCATCATGTATGTGCCTGCCAAGGAAGTGCCGGTATACTCTTCGCTTACCAACGCACCCGAGCAACAGGCTTTGACCTCCGCCAGCACTTTGTACCAAACTCATTGCGGCTCCTGCCATGGCAACGACATGACTGGCGACCATAGTGGTGCCTATCCGTCGCTCAAAGATTTTAACAAGCGAAGAACTGCCGATGAAGCATACAGCATCATAGAGCGAGGCCGGGGAATGATGCCTGCTTTTACTCAATTGAGCAACGCTGAAAAGAAAGCAATTGCCGACTACATCATGGGCATTGCCGATGTGACCCTGACAGCCTCCACTGACTCCCGCTCTTCGCCTTACAAACATACCGGCTATAACCGGTGGTACTCGGATGACGGCTACCCCGTGAATACTCCGCCCTGGGGAACGCTGACCGCCATTGACCTGGCTTCAGGAAGGAGAAAATGGCAGGTGCCACTTGGTGAATTTCCCAGAATGCGTGAACAAGGTTTGCCCCCAACAGGTACTGACAACTACGGCGGGCCGCTGGTGACCGGAGACCTCGTTTTTGTCGCTGCCACACCTGATCAGAAGTTCCGTGCGTTTGATAAATTGACTGGTGAACTAGTTTGGGAAACCACTCTTCCAGCCGCAGGCTATGCCTCGCCTTCCACATACTCGGTAAATGGAAAGCAATACCTGGTGATTGCCTGTGGTGGTGGCAAACTGAGAAGTCGTTCCGGAGACAGGTACGTCGCTTTTGCCTTGCCAGACTAGCTAGTCTTCGTACAGCCTCAGTCGACTCCTGACCTGGTTGAGTTCTGTTTGCAGCGCCTCAATTTTGTTCAGCAAATTGAATACGACGTCAATGCCTTCTATGTTGACATCCAGCTCATGATGCATACGGATCATCTTTTCGACGGCATTCATCTGATCTTCATGAACGTACTGAGCCTGTTCAATCGTTTCGATTTCAATCAACCCAATCTCTCCCAGGCTAATAAAAAAGGTAGTCTCTACTTTATAATGCTCGCAAAGCGTTTCTATTGGTATGTGGGTATCGGTTTTCATGGTTTTCTCAATTTAGCAAGTTCGCCCAACAATTCCTTCTCTTTGCTGGTCAGGTTCGTAGGTATGGAAATCTGATAAGTCACATACAAGTCGCCAAACGCTCCCTCTTTTTTGTAGACAGGAAAGCCCTTTCCTTTCAGTTTCACCTTCGATCCGTTTTGGGTTTCTGGCTGCACCTTCAATTTCACTTTTCCATCGAACGTATCAATGGTGATTTCCCCGCCCAGCATCGCTGTGTACAAATCGAGGTCCACTGTGGAGTAGAGGTTGTCACCATCAAGCTTGAATTTGGTATCGTTGGTAATAGCAAAGGTGATGTAGAGGTCGCCTTTTGGCCCACCATTCATTCCATCACCGCCATGACCTTTGATCTTGATCACCTGCCCGTCCTTAACGCCAGCGGGGATTGTCAGTCTTATTTTCTTGCCATTAACGGTCAATGTCTGCTTCTGCGTATTGAACACATCGCTTAAGCGCAAGTGCAACTCGGCATGATAGTCTTGTCCTTTGAATTTCACACTGCGCCCGCCCGCCCTACCAGCACCACCCCCGAACATAGATTCGAAAAAGTCGGAATAATCTTCACCGCCAAAACCTCCCGCAGCCTGCTGGTAAGTACTTCCTCTCCTCTGCTGCTGCTGTTGCGCTTTCGCCTTGTCAAACTCTTCCGCATGCTTCCAATCCTTGCCGTAAGCATCGTATTTCTTACGGTTCTCCGGGTTACTCAGCACCTCGTTCGCTTCATTCACCTCCTTGAACTTCCGTTCCGCCTCTTTGTCGTTGGGGTTGACGTCAGGATGGTATTTCCTGGCCAGCTTGCGATAGGCATTTTTTATTTCCTTTTCACTCGCTCCTTTATCGACCCCAAGCAATTGATAATAGTCTATAAACGCCATGTTTGTGGTGGTATTATTAACCTCTTATATCACAATTATCGGGTGTCCCGGCTATTATTTTTATGACCAGAGTCAATACAAAGCCGGATTCTTATCAGCCCGTATTTCGCATAAACAACCTAATTGTAAATTCCATTCCTCTGCAGTTTTAAAAACTTGACTTGGCCACCCAAAACCATTATTTGTTACCTTAGAGGGTAAAGTTTCAAACCCAATTTATGCTAAGACTTTCAGCGACAATAATTACACTTTTTTGCTGCATGATGGCTCGGGCCCAGATACTCAGGCAAGCCATACCAGACAAAACAGTGGTGCTGACTTTTGATGATGCCCCGGCCAGCCAGTATTCGGTAGTGGCTCCCCTGCTTCAGCAATACGGCTTTGATGCCACTTTTTTCGTCTGCGAATTTCCCCCTAACTACAAAGACAGCACCCTTTATATGAACTGGAGGCAGATCAGAGAGCTCGACAAAATGGGTTTTGAGATCGCCAGCCACACCCGGTCGCATGCCAAAGTGGCCAGCCTCACCAAACCTCAATTGATTGAAGAGCTTACCTATATTGAAACCAAGTGTGATTCTCTGGGAATAGCCAAACCAGCTAACTTTGCCTACCCCGGCTACAGCCTCAGTCCGTTGGTCGTTAGCACACTTGACGAACAGGGTTATGCCTTTGCCCGTGCTGGCGGCGGTCGCCCTTACGACCCGCTGAAGGATCACCCATTACTGATACCCAGCTGGGCGATGGACAGTTCCAATGAAAGTGAGATCATGCAAGCACTTGGGCAGGCCAAAGATGGGAAAATCGTGGTGCTGACCATTCATGGGGTACCGGATATAGAACACCCCTGGGTAGATACGCCGCCGGCACTCTTTAAAGAATACCTTCAATACTTTTCAGATAACGGCTTTAATGTGCTTTCAATGAAAGAACTTGAGCGCTACGTAAATGTAACGGAGGCCAAAAAGAAGCTCTCTCCAGACTACAATCTGCCTCTCAGGAACTAGCGCAAGCCAATTATAGCAACACCTCGGCGACCAGAAATCCTACGTAGGTGCCCAACCCAACTCCAAGCGACCCAACCACAATAGCTGGAAGCAACAAATCCTCCCGTTTCAGGCTTTTGGCCAGTGCCATGGCAGACGAAGCTCCACCCACGTTGGCCTGAGAAGCAATGGCAATAACGTCCCAATCCACCTTCAACAGGCCGCCCACCCCAAAAGTGACGAGGCCATGCACAACCACCACTATCAATGTGAAAATACCTACATACAGGGCCAATTCTCCAATGCCACCGAGCGCAGCTAGTTCACAAAAAGCACCTATCACTGCCAGGAAAAGGTAGACAGTAAACAACCCTAGCAGTCGGCTGCCCTGCAACTCCCTGATGGCCTTGAACTGGGCAAGCACGAGAGCAATGGTAGTCACAATAAGAATAGAAGGAAAATTCCAACCAAAGGCAGCATTCAAGGCAACAGCAAGCCAGTCGGACACCAACAAACTACCTCCTCCCAGCGAAAGCAGCGCAGCCAGCGACCACATAGATACCGTTTCCTTTTCTTCTGGAAACTTCTCCTCTAAATCTTTGGCCGAAGTTTTTCCACCTACCCGTTTCCAAATCTTGCCAAGCACCCTTGGCAACACCAGGGTCACCACCATCCAAACGGTCGTCAAAATGTTATCGACCGCCACAGTTCCAGCATAGAGCCCCCCCTCCTTCATCACTCCGTAATGCAGGGCAATCGCATTGAAATTAAGGCTCCCGCCTATATAAGTGCCCGTCATCATGCCGGCAAGTGCTTTGTAATGCTCACCAAATACATCCGGGCCATCAATTAGCCAAATAGCCACCACTGCGCCCAAAGCGGTGCCTGCTGCTCCGATCAAAAACATGGTGAGCATTGGCAGGCCGGCCTTTTTTAACTCGCTCAGCCGCACGTCCAGCAGTAGGAAGAAAACAGACAAGGGAGCTACATAGGTAAAAATGGCATCATACACGACCGACGACTCTGTTGCTGAAGGAATGACACCCAGGTTGGCAACCACGGCTGTAAGTATAATAACCAGCAGAGTTGTACCCAGGTGCCTCAAAAAAGTGTTATTCTCCAGCCATTCGCTGATGAGAATATTAACGACAAGAATGGTAAGCACCCACAATGGATTTGACATGCCAGGTTAGTTTTTGTACTTAAAAGTAAAGCAATTGATATTGCACCAGGCTATTTAGGGAAGTTTTAAGTTCAAACCCACGAAAATTCTGATTCCCACCGCTCGTTATTATATTAGAGGCAAGCCAGCAGAAATTTTTAACCCGTTTTATGGAAAACAGCATTAACTATCTTCCTTTATTCGTCATCATGGTGGTAGCCTGGCTGGTACCCATGGCGCTATCATGGGGCCGAGTCACCAAAATTCCGGCGGTCATTGTTGAGATCATTGTGGGCGTTATTATTGGCCCCTATGTGCTCGACTGGATTCACGAAACTCCCTACATGCGATTTCTTGCTTACTCGGGATTCCTGTTCCTGATATTTCTTTCCGGTCTCGAAATTGACCTTGGTGAGATTTATCGGTCGCTACCCAAGAAGATTAGAAAGATAGATCTGATAAGCAATTCAATGCTGCTGGCTATCACCATCTACACAGGATCACTTCTATTTTCAATCCCATTTTCCTGGCTCCTGAATTCCTTTTTTAACACCGATATAGTTTTCTTTTCAATGCTGCTACCCACAGTGGCGCTTAGCATCATTGTCCCCATCATCAAAGCTGATGGCGAGCTTAGTCGAAAATTTGGGAAAATAATCTTAATGGTCGGCGCCATTGCCACTATTATGAGTATCATTCTCATTTCGATCTATTCCGGAATTTTGAAAAATGGGTTTGAGTTCGAGCTTCTTCTTTTTCTCGTCATCTTTGTAGTTTTCTTTGTTGCCTACAAAGCCGGAAGATGGCTTATAGGGATTCGCACCTTTCAAAAACTGCTTTACACCCTTGAACACGCCGCCTCTCAAATCAGAATTCGTGGCACTGTTGCGCTGCTGCTGTCGTTCGTAGTCGTCGCCTATCTTATCAAAACAGAACTGGTTTTAGGTGCTTTCTTTGCAGGCTCACTCCTCTCGATGTTTTTGAACAAACAGCGATCTGCCCTCATGTTCAAACTTGATGGAATGAGCTATGGCTTCTTTATTCCCATCTTCTTTATCATGGTGGGTGTTAACCTCGATATTTCTGCGCTGAGTGAATTCCAAAGATCAATCCCCCTGATCCTATCTATTTTGTTCGGATTCTTTGTCACACAAGTGTTACCTGCCTTTGCCATGGCAAAGATATTTGGGTGGAAAAAAGCCTTGTCGGGCGGCCTTTTGCTTTCATCAAGGTTGGGACTAAGTATTGCCACGGCCCAAATAGGGCTGTCGCTTGGTGTGATAGACCAATCAACAAACTCGGGGATCGTGGCCGCTTCCATCCTTACATCCGTTTTGGCGCCTATGCTTTACAAACTGCTGCACAGCGAAGGCGAGGTAAATTTCAACTTGTATTTGTTTGGGGGCAGCAAAGGAAGCCTCCTCCTTGCGGAACGCCTGAAACTGCATGGACTGAGTCTCTTCACCGTCGTTACCACAGCAGAAGACGTTAATATCCTAAAGGAAAAAGGAATTGATGCGGCGTATGTGCCTAACCTGGACACCTACTATCTGCGCAAATTGAAAATAAGACCAACCGATCAGGTAGTCATTCTGACTGATTCTTTTGCCATGAATAAAAACCTGGCGCTATTCCTTGAAAATGAACTAAACCATAAAAAAATTATCACCCTAACCAAAGACAAGCACTCCACACTCTTTGGTGAAGCTTCGGGCGTAAAGCTGGTCAACCTCGATGACACCCTCGCAAGTCATGTAGAGAACCTGATCATGAGGCCAGACTCCTACCAGGCATTTTCAGACAGTTTTGGGCTGTACAGGGTGGAAGAGATTCTCATGAGCAACTCCCATCACGATAGGGAAAAGGTGAAAAAAATAGCCTTTCCACCTTCGGGGTCTCTGGTGATGTTCAGAAGAAACAATGAAATCTTTATTCCACACGGGGACACACAATTATTGCTGGGCGACGTAATCACGGTGATAGGAAATACCCAGGCGCTCGAAGAATTTCGGAAAATATTGGAGTAATATTTATTCATATACATAAATTCGAGCGATGAAATTAACCTGTAGGGTCGTAGGCACCATCGCTTCCTTTTTTCTTTGTTTTTTTCTCTCAAAACGGGCTGAAGCGCAATTATCGTTCGACCCTCAGCACTCCTTCTTTATTGAGATTCCGTTCGATACCTCGGGTGTTTTTGAAGGCCAGGAAAAGCCCTTCGGAGGCATTTCTGCTATCACCTACTCGGGGCATGAAAACGACTACTACTTGCTCTCCGATGGGCTTCCAGCCAGGTATTACACATTTACCATCGACCCAATAAAAGGCCAGCGCATCGTTTACAAAGACGTGCATTATCTGGCGGAAAGCCAAATTCGTGGTGAAGGAATGGCGCTGGCAGGATCGAAGATGTTTATATCCGACGAGAGGGATATTGATAATGTGGAAAAGACGCTTGTTTGGCAAACCGACGCTTCAGGAAAACTCCAAAACATCAAAGACCTGCCTGCCAAATACTATGGGGAAATGTACGACAATAGCGGCTTTGAAGGGCTTACTATCAGTCCCGATCACAAGAAGCTTTTTCTTGCTATGGAAAGGGCACTGCCAACGAGTGGCTGCAGGAGTATCTTGCCGATTCTTGAGTACTCACTGAGAGATCATAGCACCAAAACATACTGGTATCAAATGCAATGGGATACCAAGGGAAATGGCATTAGCTCTTTGGTGGCCTTAAACGACTATGAATTGCTGGTGATAGAGCGAGACTACCTGAAAGCAGAGGATCGTAATGAGGTAAATATTTACAAGATTACGTTGATCGAGCCGTCCAAAAACAACGACTCCGACTGTCCGCAGTCAGGAGATCCGGTGCTGGTGCCTGAAAAAATATTCTCCTTCACCCAGGACCTGAAGCTGGGTGGCCAACCTTACAAAGTAAACAATATTGAGGGCGCTACTTTCACCCCTGATGGCCAATATCTTTTGCTGGTTTCGGACAACAACTTCGGCAACAAAGGCAACGGCACACCCACTCAGCTGGTAGCTCTGAAGGTGGCTAAGTTGTAGCTTTCAACTTTTTCCTTACTCGTCAACCCTGTTCAACACTGAATCCGGGAAGTAGCGGTTAGTAAGGGCCACCATTTCGTCACCTTTCACAAACATGCTGATGTTGATTTCCTCAGTGTGCTTGCAGCCGCAGGCTCCTAACAATTCGAGTACCGCCTCAATAGTATTGTGATGAAAATTGTAGACTCTTTCGGCTTTGTCACTCACTACAAGGCCTTTCACCAATTCACCATCCTGGGTGGCCACTCCAGTGGGGCAATCGTTCGTGTTACAACGCAACGCCTGAATGCAACCGATGCTGAACATAAACGCCCGGGCAGAATTGCAGATATCTGCTCCAAGCGCTTTCATCCTCAGAATCGAAAAAGCTGTCAGCACCTTGCCGCTGGCAATCACCCTGACCTCTTCTCTCAGCCCGAACTTTTTCAATGTGCTGTGCACAAATATCAGTGCAGGCTCAAGAGGAATACCCACTGAGTCGGAGAACTCAAGAGGAGCTGCTCCCGTACCGCCTTCTGCACCATCAACGGTGATGAAATCGGGCCAAACACCTTCTTCCTTCATTTCCTTGCAAAGTTCAATGAACTCTTCAGTCCGACCCACGCATAGCTTGAAGCCAATAGGTTTTCCGCCTGAAAGCTCCCTTAGCTCAGCAATAAAATGAACCAGTCCTTTGGCATTGCTAAATTTCTTATGGCTAGGGGGTGAAATAATAGTGGTGTGCGGCTTCACTCCTCTGATCTTTGCAATCTCCTCGGTATTCTTTGATCCGGGCAACACCCCACCATGCCCAGGCTTGGCACCTTGCGATAGCTTGATCTCGATCATTTTCACCTGAGGAGTAGCAGCCTTCTTTTTGAATTCGTCCGGGTCAAAGTCTCCATCGTGTGTGCGACAACCAAAGTACCCTGTTCCTATCTGCCAAGTGATGTCGCCTCCACCCTCAAGGTGATAGTGAGAAAGGCCCCCCTCTCCTGTATTGTGATAGAAGTTGCCCTTTTTAGCGCCCTTGTTCAGAGCAAGAATGGCGTTCCTGCTCAGCGACCCGAAGCTCATGGCTGAGATATTGAGCACCGAAGCGCTATAGGGTTGTTTGCAAAATTTGCTTCCAATATCTACCCTCGGAAATTCTTTCACTGGCTCTGTGGCATATATTGAGTGCCTGATGCCTTCGTAGTTCTCATCGTTGATGTTCAGCTGAGTACCAAATGGATGGGTGGCATTAACATTTTTGGCCCTGCGATACACCAGCGCACGGTGATTGCGGCTAAATGGCTTTCCGTCGGTCGATTTTTCAATGAAATACTGCTGAATTTCAGGAGAAATAAGCTCAAAGAGGTAGCGAAAATAGCCCAGGATGGGAAAGTTGCGAAGAATGGTGTGGCTCTTCTGAATCCGATTCATGAGTCCCACAAAACTCAAAGGACCAATCACAATGAAAGCCCACAACATAGGGGGCCAGAAGTAGCTGACAATGCCAATAAAAAGAACAGAGATAACAATGGACCTGTAGAAAAGGTGTCTCATACTGACTAGGGTTGATAGTAAATTCTTAAAGATTGAAATCTTTAGGGAGATTTCACGGAGCTAGCCAATTAATATTTTAAAAATTGTGGTTTCCCACATTAATCCGGCAGCATCCGATGGCGAGGATGCTGCCGGGGGCAATTACTTTGCAGCCGCAATGATCTTATCGAGGTGGCTGTTGAACTTGTCAAGCGTTGCAGCCAAAGTGATTATTTCCTCCTGAGCTTCTGCCCATTCCTCTTGCTCTATAGCTTCTCTCACACCAGGAAGCGTTTTTACGCCATATCCTGTGTAAAAACCTGGCGCATAAATCTCGTGCTTAAACCAATCTCTCCTGGGTAGTCCGCTCTCATCAATTAATGTTCTCTCCGAGCGATAGAGTAACTCATTAACCTTTGCCCATTTGGCAGGTGCTATGCTTCCCGCTTTAAGTAAGCCGTCCAAAGTAGCGGCCTTCTCTTTCAGTTTTGCAAGTGAGGTTTGCAGGGGGCTGAAATTAAGGTAAGGCACTTCTTTAGGTGGCAGAGGCTTGTAATTAGGCTGTTTGGGATCGGCGGCCAGGTCGTAGTAGTTCTGCTTTAACATGCCGTTGATCTTCTCTGCTTCCTTTCTCATTTGCTCAGGCAGCTTCATCACCTCATCGGCATAGGTAGCGACTGTGCTGTAGAAATGATCGAACTCAAAAGGAAGAATATCGGCATTGGCAAGCCTCATGGTCAAGCGCCCGCAGACTTGCGCCAGCACTACACCGTACACCATCCCGGGATCCTGGAACCTTGAATAGTGGTCGTAAGAATCGTAAATCGAATGGTATTCGCCGCCGCCACTTTCACCACCAAAGCCAACGTTGAGCGAGGCGATACCCAAATGCTGAATAAACGGTGTAAAGTCAGAACCTGATCCAAGTGCACTTATTTGAAACCCTTTATGGTCAGGGTTGCCAGAGTTAACTATATCAAACGCCTTTCTTCTCTCTGCCAGTGTCACTCCCTTTTGCGGGTCGGTGACAGAGGCAGCCACCTCACCTACCAGCTCTTCGAGCGTATGAGATCCTCCTGCAAACAGGAATCCCCGACCATTTCCGTCGGTATTGATGTAAGCAACCGCTTTTTCCTTCAGTTCCGCTGCATGGTCCTCAGCCCATTCTGTAGAGCCAATTAACCCTGGCTCCTCAGCATCCCAGCCGCAGTAAACGATGGTTCTCTTTGGCTTCCAACCGCTCTTTGTCAGTTCAGCAACAGCCCTGGCCTCTTCCATCAACGCCACCATACCACTGACTGGGTCGGCGGCACCATTTACCCACGCATCGTGGTGGTTGCCACGAATCACCCATTGGTCGGGAAATTCGCTGCCTTTCATTTTGGCAATTACATTATAGGCCGGCTTGATGTCCCAGTTGAATTCAAGTTTCAGATGAACCTTTGCCGGGCCCGGACCTATGTGATACGTGATTGGCAGGCCTCCTCTCCAGGAAGCCGGAGCTACAGGGCCTCCCAGGGCATCCAGCAGCGGCTTTGCATCACCATAAGAGATGGGAATCACAGGAATTTTAGTCAATGTAGGTGCCGTCTTGATATCGAGCCTTTTTGCGTCTTTCGTGGCACCGACTCCTGGTGTCAAAGGGTCTCCCGGGTACAGCGGCATATCCATCACAGAACCACGCTGAGCGCCATGTTCGCTTCTGTAAGGGCCTTCAGGGTACACATCGCCCTGCACATAGCCATCGTCGGCCGGGTCAGAATAGATGATACAGCCAATAGCTCCTTTTTCGGCAGCCAGCTTGGGTTTGATGCCCCTCCATGAGCCATAGTATTTGGCTATCACAATCTTCCCTTTCACATCTATACCCGCCTTTTCAAGCTCCTCGTAATCGGCTGGCACGCCGTAGTTGACATATACCAGCTCGGCAGTCACGTCGCCATCGGCAGAGTAGGCATTGTACACTGGCAATTGCTCCTTCGTCTGCCCGGAAGTAGCATCTTCTTTCAGCGCTGGCTCCACAAGCCCCGCTTTGAAACGAGTAGGTCCAGTCATTTCCAGCAGCCTCACTTTAGGGGTGGGAAACAGCACATCGTAGCTCACCACCTCAGCCTCATAGCCCCACGATTTAAACATCGCAGCCATAAAATCCGCATTGTCTTTATCATAGGGCGACCCCACGTGGTGAGGCCTCGACGACATGCGTTTTAACCACTGATCGAGGTTCTCAGCCTTCAGCTGCTGATCAAATTTTTTCTCCAGTTCCAGCTCAGAAGCGGGGTCTCTAAAGCCCATAATGGCTTTGTCTTGCGCAAAAGCGCCTGTCATGGACACGCCCAAAGCCACAAGGGATAAAAAAGTAGTAAATCTCCTCATTCGTTTTTTTTCTTTAATATAGAAAGAAAATAACCTGAGAAAGCGGCCTTGTACAATGAAGGAAATATTGCTTGAAGAGTGGTGCTTTTTGGAATAACGATTACCCAACATCTCACAAATGATCAATCCATTTTTGGCGGGCATGAACAAGCGTTCCACCAAAGACCTTAAGCAGGTTATCGCTGAAAGTCAGAAGTATACTGCTGAGGCTATTGAGGCAGCCCTCGTGGTGTTGAAAGAAAGGCAAGTAGAGGTAGATCTGCCCATTGTTGCCACGCAGCCTTTGAGGGAACAAAAAGCTGTAAGAAAAAAGAAGGGGTTTCGGTTTCTGAGGCACTATGTCAGGTTCATTCTTCACCCAGATGTACACGCTATCGAGGCTGGCCTAATAGGTAAGACAATGATTGCCTTGAGGTTTTATGCAGTATCAATTCTCCTGTATCTACCTCTCGTGTACCTACTGCCACTGCTGGCAAAAATCCCCGGGGTCTCCTTCCCAACAAGTAAGCCTATTTTTCCTGGCGAAAGCCTCAATCAACTAGACTTGATCATGTTTGTAATGGTAATGCCGCCACTAGTAGGACTGGTAGAGGAATTTGCCTTTCGGCTTTTTCTCGACCGGTTCAATAAAAAATATGCGTACATCTCATTGTCTATGATTTGCTCGTATTTCATTATTAATACTTTCGCCATGTTACTCTATCCTGACTATTTTGAGAGTACTGGCATTACCGGGCAACTACTTTTCACTTTTATCATGCTGGGAGCATTCTCCGCTATTATTTACATAGCGCTCAGCAATTCTCCGACTGTAACTAAGTTTCTTGAAAACATCTGGGAAACCGATTTCAAAAAAGTATTCTATTTGTCAGCTATCATCTTCGCCGTCTCACATCTTAGAAATTATGACTGGGAGCCCCAAAGCTTTATACTCCTGCCAGTTGTCCTGTTTCCTTACTTCAATTATGCCTTTCTTTTTAGCCTCCTCCGCATTAGGCTCGGAATAGTTTACGCCATAAGCATCCATGCCCTGGTCGATCTGATAGCCGTCCTGATTTTTGTCTCCAAAATGAGTTAATGGGTTGGAGTGGGAATTATTCCTGCATCGTCTCGGTATTCTAACAAAGCATTCATTATATAGTTATTCACATAAACCGTTAACAAAATATTCAAATGGCTAGAATTACATTGGGTGGAAATCCATGCACCACTATTGGCGAACTTCCTGTAGTAGGGTCTTCAGCACCAAATTTTAAATTGGTAAAAGCAGATATGTCGGAGGCATCTTTGTCTGACTTCAAAGGAAAGAAAGTGATCCTTAATATCTTCCCCAGCGTAGACACCAGGGTTTGTGCCACCTCGGTCAGAAAATTCAATAAAGAAGCATCATCATTCGACAATGCAGTCGTTTTATGTATTAGCAAAGACTTGCCATTTGCCGCCAAAAGGTTTTGTGGCGCTGAGGGGCTGGACAACGTCATCACGCTGTCTAACTTCAGAGACGGCAACGCTTTCGGCAAAGCCTATGGTGTAGAAATTATCGACGGTGGGTTCCAGGGGCTCGACGCAAGAGCTGTCGTGGTGATAGACGAAACAGGCAGGGTAGCGTATACTGAACTTGTGCCAGAAATTGGTCAGGAGCCAGATTACGAAGGCGCATTGAAGGCGATTTAAACTATTGGAGACCTGATTGGTCATAAAAAAGGCACCAGAGATAATTCTCCGGTGCCTTTTTATATGTGCTTTTTGAAGCCTTACAGCTCCAAAGCATTGTTCATATTACGAACAGCTGCTGCGCTGGCCTCAAACTTTGTCTTTTCTTCAGCGTTGAGCTTGAAGTCAACTACTTTCTCCCATCCGTTTTTGCCAATAATCACAGGCACACCTACGCAGATGTCTTTTTGACCATATTCGCCATCCAGATAAACCGAAGCGCTCATTAATTTTTTCTGGTCACGCACAATGGCCTCGATCACAGCTGCTCCCGACGCACCCGGAGCGTACCATGCTGAAGTACCCAGCAGGCCAGTAAGCGTGGCGCCTCCCACCATCGTAGCTTTCGACACTTCCTCAAGCTTCTCTGCCGACAGGTAGTTGGATACAGGAGTTGAATTATAAGTGGCCAGGCGAGTCAAAGGAATCATGGTGGTGTCACCATGTCCGCCAACTACAACACCCTGTACGTCATTGGCATTGCAGTTCAGTGCTTCAGCCAACCTGTAGCGGAAACGGGCACTGTCCAATGTACCACCCATGCCAATGATACGATTTTTAGGTATACCGCTCGTTTTAACAGCGAGATAGGTCATCGTATCCATAGGGTTGCTGATCACCACAATGATAGCCTCTGGAGAGTGCTTAAGTACATTTTCAGTTACTGACTTAACAATGCCAGCGTTGGTGCCGATCAACTCTTCACGGGTCATGCCTGGCTTTCTTGGGATGCCCGACGTAATCACCACTACTTTCGATCCGGCTGTTTTGCTATAGTCGCCAGTAGTACCAATGATTCTTGAGTTGAATCCATTAAGGGTTGCACATTGGTTGAGATCCATTGCCTTGCCTTCTGCAAAGCCTTCCTTGATATCGAGGATCACAATTTCATCAGCCAGTTCTTTCATGGCTGCATATTCAGCTACACTGGCCCCCACGTTTCCGGCGCCAACAACGGTAATTTTCATATGTCTATTTTTTTAGGAGTTGAACCATTTAATAATCGGGACAAAGCTATAAAATACAAGCTATTATTCGAACAAGCTTTTGACTAATTGACCTGCCCGGTAGTCAACAAATATGTGCGGCAAATATTTAGCGCCTTTTGTAGGCCAGGCTCAGGTCAAAAAAGCCGAAGTGATTCCGGTAAGACTTCACAAGGTTAGCAGAATAGGCATTGTAAATCTCAGCAAATGAGGTCATCACCTTAGCCCTGATCACCGTGTTATCATTCATGATCTGTAATAAGTTTACTTGCGGAATCACATAAAGTTCGGCATTGTCGCTCACTACAACGGAGGTAAAAATTCGGGTGGCATTTTCAATCACAGTATTGTCTCCAAATGCATCGCCTGGATAGATCCTGGACAGCTCCTCGAATTTATCCTTCACGTCGATGTTCAGCGCTATCTCGCCGCTCTTAATGATGTAAAGGGCATGGCTGGGGTCTCCCCTAAAAAAAACGGCTTCCTCATTTTTATACTGCCTCAGGTACAGATAAGGCACAAACAAGGCCATCTCCTCATAGCTCAATCTTTCGAACAGTCTCACTTTTTGTAAAAAGCCAAAAAGGTTGAGTTCCTCTGAGTTATAAGACTTTCTAAATGGATTCAATATGCTCTTTAACATACACTTAGTTTGTACACCCTGCTTGTGGTAGACGTAATTTTACATCGGTCATCTATTCTTTTGCCAACCACCCAGATCACTTCACCGCCGGACAACAGGACATATACCCTGCTTTTCAAGTTTACTGGAATTTTGGCATCAATCATAAAATCGCTGATGTTTTTTTGGCCGCTCATCCCCAGTGGCACAAAGCTGTCTCCTTCTCTCCAGCGCCGAAGCTCCAAAGGAAACTGCAGGCAGTCGGCATCCAGCAAAGCTACACCCTCCGACCGATCAATGGCGACTGGCATTGCCAACGTTTGGCAGCTGAGCTTTCCGAGCTGAAATACTACCTCTTTGTCATTTACGTCAACGAAGATCGGCTCTTCACCTTCGTGCTCACCTGCCCTGCTTATAATAAGCCGACCCCGGTCCAGGTTGATCTGATGGGTATCGGTGAAAAAAAGTTTGCCGGAAATGCCTTCTCCAATACTCGCTTCCAATTGCTTGAAAGACTTGTATGCCAGCGATGTTTTAGCCTTCAGGTACTCATAGAGGTAAAACATAGAATGCTCTCCGGCTCCCTTCAGTGCTACTTCGGTGTAACCTTCCTTTTCCACCACATGGCTGGCCTGCCAGGCCTCCAGCTCGCCCTTGATGGCAGCGTCAGCGCTCCAAAGCCTGGCCAGCGTGTCCTTCAGGGTAGCCCCCAGAGAAGGATTTAGTTCTTCCAACACCGGCACTACACGGTGTCGCAGCTTGTTTCGCTCGTAGGCATCTTTGGCATTCGAGGCATCCTCTCTCCACTTCAGGGCCAGTGCACCAGCTATTTCTCTTATTTCTTCGCCTGTAAATGCCAGCATAGGCCTGACAAAGTGATCTCTGGCCGGTGTGATGCCGGAAAGGCCCCGAAAACCAGTCCCGTGTGTGAGGTTGAGCAAAATGGTTTCCAGCGCATCATTGACGTGGTGTGCCGTGGCAATTTTAGCGTTACCTTGTTGCTCACTTAGTGTTGAAAAATATCCGTACCTAAGCTCCCTTGCCGCCATTTGAATCGACAGGCCGTTTTCCTCAGCGAAAGCTGTGGTATCAAAAGAGGTCGAAAAAAATTGCACCTTCCATTCATTGGCCAATTGCTTTACAAAGTCCTCATCGCCATCGGAAGCTTCACCTCTCAACTTAAAATTGCAGTGCACAACACCGAAAGGCTGTCCAAGCGCCACCATTAACCTCCCCATCACCACCGAATCTACTCCTCCGCTGATCGCCAGCAAAATCTTTTCCTTTGCACCAAAAAGACCATGCTTCCCGATAAAAATTCTTAATTCATGGAGTTTTTTTTCGATATCCATACCGCATTTGATGGCCCTGCCGTTTAAGCAGCTATAGGAACTTTACGCAAGTAAAGGTTCTTTCTCTATTTTTGCCACGGACTAACAAAAACAATGAGGCAATTCTCTTTTCAAATACTCATATCCTTTCTCTTCCTGCTGGGCATCTCGGATCTCGCCCAGGCGCAGCGCAAGGAAAAGCTTAAGTACAAGGCAGAGCATGGCATGGTGGTGAGAGACAAAGCTGGCTCTTATGAAAAGCTGTGGGAAAATGTGACCTTCTCACAGAAAAACACCATCATCTACTGCGACTCAGCGGTGATGCTAAAATCCAGCAACTCCATGGAGGCTTTTGGGCACGTAAGAATTGTTGACAACGATACAGTGACCATTACCGGCAACAAGCTCTTTTACGACGGCAACACCAGAAAGGCGCAGATGCGGGAAAATGTGGTGTATACCAGCGGCGAAAACAGGCTTTACACCGACTTTCTGGACTACGAAATGGACACCCGTGTGGCCAACTACTTTAACAATGGTAAGCTGGTAGATTTGAATAACACACTTTCAAGCCGCCGGGGCTATTTCTATGGTTTTGAAGACCGGGCCACATTCTATGGCAAGGTCGAACTGCTAAGCCCGGAGTACACATTACATTCCGACACACTACGATACAATACCATTACCAAAATTGCCATAACCGATGGGCGTACGGAAATCATCACCTCCGACAGCACCATGCTATATTCGAAAGGTGGTGAGTTCAAAACCATTCCCGAGCAGTCTTCATTTATCAAAGGACAAATCGACACCAGAGACTATATCCTGGAGGGTGATGAGCTATTTTTTGATGACATCAACAAGTTCTACACAGCCACAGGCCATGTGAAAATGACAGCAAAAAACAACGATGTCATCATCACCGGAGAAAAGGGGGTTTACTGGAGAAACAAAGGTTTATCGAAGGTATTTGGCAACCCGGTGATGAAAAAGATGATGCAGGCAGACACTTTTTACCTGGCTGCCGACACACTTATTTCCATCGAAGACAATGTGGACTCCCTGAAGAGAATCCTGGCCTATAACCATGTCAGAATGTTCAGGTCTAACTTGCAGGGAAAAGCGGATTCACTGGCCTACTTTATTGCCGATTCCGTCATCACATACTATTTCGATCCTGTGCTGTGGAACTTCAAAAACCAAATAGAGTCTGACACGATCAGCTTGTATTTGAAAAACAACGTGGTCGACGAAATGTATATGCAAAAGGATGCATTCATTGTCTCGCAAGATACCCTCAAGCAGTTTAACCAGGTAAAGGGCAGGAACATGAGGGCTTACTTTGCCGATAATGCTATCAAGAGAGTGGATGTAAACGGCAACGGAGAGAGCATATACTTTGTGCTGAGCGATGGCGACAGTTTGCTGATGGGCATGAACCGGATATTGTGCAGTAACATCACCATGCGGTTCAAAGGAAATGAGCTGAACAATATTTCGTTCTATATGAAACCGGAGGCCACCTTTTACCCTCCTCACGAGATCACGCCTGAGCTCACAAGGCTGGGTGGATTTGCCTGGCGGGCAAGTGAAAGGCCAACACTCCAGCAGGTGCTTAGTCCTGTTCCTCCGGAAGAAATTGCAACCGATAGTTTGGGCAATCCTATCGAGAAACCTTCTCCTTCAAAACCTGTCCAAAAAAGTGGATTGAGTGCAACCTCCGGTGCGGCCAAAGGTGCGGCGGGAGGTTCACCAAATAAAGCAAGCGGCACCCTACCCTCTAAAACGGCCGTTCCAACAAAAAAACCCAACCTTAACGGCACTTCTGGTGTCAAAAAGAAAGAAAACAGCCAACAATAGATTGGTAATTAGCTGACCATCACTTAATTTTGCGAGCTTATGTTCAAAACCCGGCTTTTAGTAACGCTTTTATACCTTTCTATAGGTTTCATCACGGTTTCTTGCAGCGAATTTCGAAAAATCCAGAAGAGCACTGACTGGAAAAGGAAATATGATGCTGCCATGAAATATTACGAGGAGGAGGAATACTACAAAGCCAATGTGCTTTTTGAAGATATCATTCCTATCATTAAAGGAACCAAAGAAGCTGAGCTGGCGGAATACTACTATGCGTATTCCTACTATTATCAGAAGCAATACATATTAAGCTCCCACTATTTCAAAACCTTTGCCACCACCTACGCCAGGAGTGAGCATGCCATGGAAGCGCAATATATGAACGCCTACTCGCTGTACCTTGAGTCGCCGGTAACCGACCTTGACCAAAGCAGCACCTATGAGGCCATTGCCTCTATGCAAACTTTCATCAACAAGTATCCGTACAGCGAATACAAAGATAAATCGCAGCAGATCATTGATGACCTTCAGCTTAAATTAGAGAAAAAGGCTTTTGACAATGCCCGCCTGTACTACCAACTAAGGAGGTACAAAGCAGCGGTGGTTGCATTCAATAACTTTGAAGTAGATTTTCCTGACTCTGAGTTTAATGAAGAGGGGTCGTTCCTTCGTATTAAATGTCAGTTCGAATATGCTCAGCAAAGTATTCCGAGCAAGCAGGAGGAACGATACAGAGAAACAATTGTTTATTATCAGAAATTTATAGACAAGTTTACAGAGGGTAAATTTGTACGTCAGGCCCAGGACATGTATACCATCAGCCTGGAGCAGGTACGTGAATTATCAAGTATTTCAAGTAACTAAGATATGGCAGTTAACAAAACAAATTCGCAGGCATCGATTATCACTCGTGATAATGCACAACTGGCTAAGCCCACAGGTAATATTTATGAGTCTGTAGTAATAGTTGGTAAGAGAGCCAGACAACTTTCTGCAGAAATGAAGGAGGAGCTTAGCAACAAGCTGGCTGAATTCGCTTCTACAGTTGACAACCTGGAGGAAATTTTCGAGAACAGAGAGCAGATCGAAATCTCTAAGTTCTACGAGAAAATGCCTAAGCCAACCATCGTGGCAACGGACGAATTCCTGGAAGGAAAGCTTTATTTCAGAAGAAACGAAGAAGAGGAAACAGCTTAATTAGCTTTTCCTTCAACCAAATTCATTTCGAATAACCTGAAAAGCGTTAATTTGAAAGTGAAGCGGCTGAAAGTGACCTTTGGTTATGAATTTGGCCGCTTCATAGTTTTTCAATTACATTAACATGCTTCAAGGTAAAAAAATCCTTCTGGGTGTTTGTGGCAGCATTGCCGCTTATAAATCGGCTCTTCTTACCCGTTTACTCGTTAAACAAGGCGCAGAGGTGCAGGTACTTCTCACAGCCGACGCCAAAAATTTTATTACCCCCCTTACACTTTCCACGCTTTCGAGGAAGCCAGTTTATTCGGACTTCTTTCACTCTACCGACGGCACCTGGAACAACCATGTAGAGCTTGGCCTATGGGCCGACGCCATGGTAATAGCGCCAGCAAGTGCCAATACGCTGGCAAAAATGGCCAATGGCATTTGCGATAACCTGCTGCTGGCCACCTACCTCTCTGCCCGCTGCCCAGTATTCTTTGCGCCTGCCATGGACCTCGACATGTACAGGCATCCATCCACCACCGCCAATATCGACTCGCTGCTCTCTTACGGCAATAAGCTCATCAACGCCGAGGATGGCGAGCTCGCCAGTGGCCTGAGCGGTGTAGGCAGGATGGCGGAACCCGAGCACATCGTGCAGCACCTCGAAGAGCACTTCAGCAAAGCCCAGCGCCTGGCAGGAAAAAAGGTGCTCATCACTGCTGGCCCAACCCATGAAGCCATTGATCCTGTTCGTTTCATTGGAAACCATTCTACGGGCAAAATGGGATTCGCACTGGCTGAGCGATTTGCCAGTCAGGGAGCGACAGTGGAAGTGGTGAGTGGCCCCTCTACCCTTTCTTCCACTCATGCGGCCATTCATGTCACCAAAGTTCATTCAGCAGAGGAAATGCTGGAAGCCTGCGAGGCAAAGTTTGACAATGTCGACATCGCCGTGTTTGCTGCCGCAGTGGCCGACTACCGCCCCGACACACCTGCACAGGAAAAAATTAAGAAGAGCAACAACACGCTTACTTTGCACCTGGTAAAGAACCCGGACATTGCCGCCACACTCGGTAAAAGGAAGAAAAAGCAATTTACTGTCGGCTTTGCTTTGGAAACTACCAACGAAATAGCTTATGCAAAGGAAAAGCTGCACAAGAAAAACTTCAATCTCATCGTTCTTAATTCATTGAAAGACCAGGGAGCGGGATTTGCCCACGATACAAATAAGATTACTATCTTAGACCATGATGGAAGCAGCACATTTGACCTTAAATCTAAACAGGAAGTGGCCAATGACATTGTTGACGTGGTTTGCAAAAAAATGGGCTTATAGCCTGGCAATAGCATTCGCTTTGTTTGCAACAGTGAGTGCCAATGCCCAGGAGCTCAACTGCAAAGTGACCGTGAACGCCCAGCAGGTGCAAACCACAGAGCGCCGTATTTTTTCTGATATGGAGCAGGCATTTACCCAATTCTTCAACACCCGTAAATGGACCAACGACGTTTACAAGCAAGAAGAGCGGATCAACTGCAACATCATCATCAACATGGAGGAAATGCCCTCCGTTGGCAACTTCAAGGCAGCTGTTCAGGTGCTGTCGGCCCGGCCCGTGTATAATTCGGGGTACGAATCGCTTGTTTTCAACTTTGCAGACAGAGACTGGCAGTTTGACTACACGGAGTCGCAGCCGTTGCAATTCAACGAAAACGCCTTTACCAGTAACATCACGTCGATGCTGGCCTACTATGCCTACATCATCCTGGGCATGGACTACGACACCTACTCGAAGATGGGAGGCACACCTTATTTCGAGAAGGCGTTTCTAATTGTTAACAATGCCCAGCAGTCGGGTGCTGTTGGTTGGGATCAGTTTGGAAACAACAGGAACCGATATTGGCTCACAGAAAACCTGATGAACGCTGCGATGATCCCCCTGCGTGAAGCAGCTTACGACTACCACCTGAAAGGCCTCGACCTGTTTCAGGAAAAGCCAAACGAGTCCCGGGTTGCGATGCTCGAGACACTAAAAAAAATCCAACAAGTAAAAGCCGTAAGGCCCAACAGTATTTACCCCATCGCTTTCATGGATGCCAAACTGGATGAACTGGTAAATATATACTCACAAGGAGATAGGTCGGTTCGTCAACAGGCTTACGACATTCTGACCAAACTCGACCCGGGAGAAAACGACAAACTTCAGGCAATCATCAAGAATTAAGAGCTTGAAATGAGCGATTCTTTTAAAGAATTCTCCTACCATCTCGGCATTCAAAACATTTAAACTTATATTTTTGACTTCCTTAACCTTAGGACTACGGGAAGTAACCGGCAACTATGTTAAAACACCTGCTCATTAAAAACTATGCACTCATTGAACACCTGGAGATGACACCATCGTCCAGGCTGAACATGATTACAGGTGAAACTGGCGCAGGTAAGTCCATTATGCTGGGTGCTGTTGGCTTGCTGCTGGGCAACCGGGCAGATACGAAGTCACTCTACAATGAAAATGAGAAGTGCGTAGTGGAAGGCTCTTTTGATGTTTCTGCCTATAAGTTGGCCCCGCTTTTTGAGGAGAACGAGCTTGACTACGAAGCAGTAACACTGATCCGAAGGGAAATTAGCCCGTCAGGTAAATCGAGAGCCTTTGTGAACGACACACCGGTTACGCTGGATGTGCTCAAGTCGCTGGGCGATCATTTGATGGACATCCATTCGCAGCACGACACGTTATTGCTGGCCTCCAATAAGTTTCAGCTGGGCGTGATTGACGCCTATGCCGGCAGCCAATCGCTGATAGATAGCTATGTTGGCTTTTTCAAAAGCTTCAGGAAGAAAAAGAAAGCTTACGACCAATTAGTGAATGAAAGCACTGAGTTGCAAAAGGAAGCGGAGTACAACCTGTTCCTTTACACCGAGCTTGAAAAGGCAGCACTGAAAGCAGACGAGCAGCAACAATTGGAAGATGAGCTCGCTACTTTGGAGCATGCCGAAGAAATTAAGCTAAGGCTCAATGAAAGCCTGCAGCTGCTTAGCGAGGCAGAATTCTCTATTGAAAGCCAGCTGGCGCAGGTAACGCATGCCCTGTCTGCTGCTGGTAAGTTCTCAGGAAAAATCAATGCCCTCAGAGAGCGGCTGGAAAGCGCTGTGATTGAGCTACAGGACATTGGCGAGGAAATAAAAAAAGAAGACGATCAGATTGAGTACGATCCTGAGAAAATACAATTGACAAAAGAGCGGGTTGATTTGATCAACCAGCTCCAGCAGAAGCACAGAGTGGCCTCTATTGAAGAGCTGCTCGTTATTCAGCAAAACCTTGAAGCCAAGGTGAGACTTGTCCAAAATATGGACGACACGCTCACAGATGCCAAAAACGAGCTTGATGAAGCGGAAAAGGAATTGGCGTTGGCGGCCACTAAATTGACTGAGCATAGACAGTCTGCTTTTGCCGGATTCTCGAAGGCAGTAGTGGAGATAGTGAGAGAGTTGGGTATGCCTTTGGGATCTTTCGAGGTCAGCCACAAGCTGGTGCCCCCAACAGAGTCAGGTGTTGATGAAATTGGTTTCCTTTTTAGCGCCAACAAGGGCATTACCCCAAGGGAGCTCAAGGACGTAGCCTCTGGTGGTGAGTTTTCACGGCTCATGTTTGCTATCAAATACATTCTCACAGACAAAACTGCCTTGCCTACCATCATCTTCGACGAGATTGACACGGGTATATCCGGCGAGATCGCCAACAAGATGGTAGGGATGATGAAAACCATGGCCATGAAGCACCAGGTAATTTCTATTAGTCACCTGCCCCAGTTTGCTGCCAAAGGCGATGCTCATTATTTTGTTTACAAAGACAATAGCAGCGATAAGGCAGTGAGTAAAGTAAAACTGCTAGCAGAGGAAGAGAGGGTAAATGAAATTGCCAAGATGATTGCCGGTGCCTCCCCTACTGCGTCTGCGCTGCAGAATGCCAGGGAACTGCTGCAACAGGATTGAGTTAAATTTTTCTATTTTTGCCCATATTACATTCGCTTAAAACAAGAACTATGGCTTATAATCTATTAAAAGGAAAAAGAGGTATTATTTCTGGGGCATTGGATGAGAACTCCATTGCCTGGCACGTGGCCGAAAAAGCCCATGCCGAGGGTGCAACTTTCACGCTGACGAATGCACCAATTGCCATGAGAATGGGCAAAATAAACGACCTGGCCAAGGCCTGTAATGCTGAAATCATTCCTGCTGATGCCACGTCTGTGGAAGAACTGGAAAACCTTTTCAGCAAATCGACCGAGATATTGGGTGGGAAAATTGACTTCGTGCTACACTCTATCGGTATGTCACCTAATATCCGCAAAGGGAAGTCGTACGGCGAACTGAACTACGACTGGTACCAGAAGTCCATTGATATTTCTGCTCTTTCCTTTCATAAAATGATGCACGTGGCTGAGAAGCAAGACGCACTGAACGAATGGGCGTCTATCGTTGGCTTGTCCTATATAGCTGCACAGCGCACCTATCCTTTTTACACCGATATGGCCGATGCCAAAGCTGTGCTGGAATCCATTGCCAGAGGCTACGGATACAGACTGGGCAAAGCGAAGAACGTGAGGGTGAATACGATCTCTCAATCGCCGACAAAAACGACTGCTGGGTCAGGTATCGATGGTTTCCAGAGCTTTTATGATTTTGCTGACAAGCAGTCGCCATTGGGCAACGCTCCAGCTGGCGCATGTGCCGACTATTGCATTTCCCTTTTCTCAGACCTTACCCGCATGGTAACGATGCAGAACCTCTACCATGATGGTGGATACTCCAGCACTGGTATATCTGAAGAAGTGATAGAAATGTTCAATAAGTAATTGAAATAGCATTGTGTATACGGAACGTCATGCCTGCGAAAGCAGGCATCTCCGTTTTAACACCTTAACATTGCGAAATTGCCTCCTTTGAAAGCAAGTTGAAACTTACCTTAAGATAGCAGAACATCAGTGATCACCTTCCCCAACGCCAAAATCAACCTGGGACTTCAGATCCTTCGCAAGAGGTCTGACGGCTATCACGATATTTCCAGCCTTTTTCTACCTATCCCGCTTCAGGATGTGCTGGAACTAGTTGAAGCCAAGTCTCTGTCATTTACATCCTCAGGTTTGCCCATTCCGGGCAGCAGCGACGACAACCTTTGCCTGAAAGCCTATCACCTGCTCCAAAAGGACTTTGAGTTGCCGCCTATCAGCATCCATCTCCACAAAGCTATTCCCATGGGTGCCGGTCTTGGCGGCGGCTCTGCCGACGGCGCTTTTATGCTGGTGATGCTCAACAAGAAGTTCGGACTGGGACTGATCGACACACAGCTGGAAGACTACGCCGGGCAGCTGGGCAGCGATTGCCCTTTCTTTATAAAAAACCAACCGGCCATTGCTTCCGGAAGAGGTGCTGAGCTCAGTAGCTTTCCTTTAGACTTAAAGGGGCATTATCTCCTTCTGGTGTTTCCCGGCATTCACATTGGCACCCGTGAAGCCTACGCTGGTGTAACACCCAACGATCAGCAAAAAGCCATCACGGAAGTATTATCAATGCCTCTCTCTTCATGGAAGGATGTGCTGGTAAATGATTTTGAGCAATCTGTCTTTCCCAACCACCCCTCTCTGAGGGAAATAAAGGAAAAGCTTTATGCCGACGGGGCGGTGTATGCCAGCATGACTGGATCTGGCTCAACGATGTACGGGATTTTCGAAAACAAGCCAAAGCTGAAACTGGCAAATGAAATGAATAGCTGGACAACCATGCTCTGATCACCTCAGCACATCTGTCTCCAAGGCCTTTCTTTCATAATACCTGTTGATCCAAGGGTATACCAACACAGAAGACAAAATAACAAGTGTGCCGAGGTAAAATCCTGGTTTCATTTTCTCCTGTTCTCCAAAAATCAACAATGCCAGAATGATGCCGTAAATAGGTTCCAGATTAACGGCCAGGTTGACTGCAAATGCCGGAATTCTCTTCATCAGTTTCACCGACTCGGAATACGCATACACGGTGCAGGCGAGCGCCAAAATGATCAGCCAGAGTAAATCATATCCTTGTAGCCCAAGTTGAACGCCATCTGAAAAGAAAGCACCATAAATCGGAAAGAACAGTGCTATGCTCACTGTGGCTCCAATCATCTCGTAGAACGTGACGGTAAAGTGGTAGTGCCGCTGCGTAAACTGAGAGTTGATGACAGTGAAAACGGCGGCGAGAAACGCCGAGACTATAGCAACGAAAAGGCCCCAGGCATATTTGAACTCTACATTGAAAATAATAACGATGCCCACTATCGCCATCAGCCCCAGCACAACTTCGAAGCCTTTCACTCGTTTTTTGGTCATGAGAGGTTCCAAAAGACTTGTCCATAACGAAATGGTGGCAATTCCAGCCAGGCAAACAGAGATATTGGAAAGCCGGGCGGCAGCAAAGAAAAGTATCCAGTGTACCCCAATGATAACGCCCGTCGCCAGTGTTTTAACTATGTCCAGTGTGCCGATAGCGAAGCTCTTTTTTCCAACCAACAGCATGACGCCCAGTGCGATGGCGGAAATGAATGTGCGGTAAAAAACCAGCTCTACCGACGGCATGCTGACAAGCATACCCAGTATGGCGGTAAAGCCCCATAAGAAAACGATGAAATGAAGCTGCAAATAGTCTTTGGTGTACTGGCTCGTCATCGGGGAAGTGTGAAATACATGAGCCCGCCTATAGTACCAAACACGATATTAGGCAGCCACACTGCCAGGATAGGATCCATTGACCCAGCCTCTGCCACTGCCCGTGAAAAAGTATAAAAAATGATGTAAAGAAAGGCCAGCGCAAAGCCCAAAGCGATGAGATAGCCTGTGCCTCCTCTCGACTTGCGTGCCGAAACAATCACTCCTATAAAAGTGAGGATGATGACAGCGAACGGCTGCATATAGCGAATGTACTTCTCAATCTTATAAATCACTACGTCTTCGGCTCCCCTGGCTGTTTGTAGCTGAATGTGCTCCTCCAACTCATTCATGTTCATCGTTTCCTGGCGGCCGTAGTTGTTGGCAAAGTCAGCCGGCGACAGACTTAAAGTCGTGTCAAGTTGGGTACCAGCGGTTATTTTCTCCTCAAAACCATCAATCTCCCGAAGCTGCCAGTTGATTACCTTCCACTTGTGAGTAGTAGAATCCCAATCCATTCGGTTGGCCACCAGTTTGGCCTTCATCTGATCCCCCTCTATCTTCTCAAGCGTTACTTTGTAGGCCACGTCCGAGCTGTTATTATAGCTCTGTAGGTACAGGTAGGTGTCATCTCCCACTTTCATGTGAATATCTCGCTCGACAAAATAAAAGGCCTTTTTCACATAGGCCACCTCGAATCCAATTCTGAATTTATTGGCATTGGGAATAATGTAGCCGTTGAAAAAGAAAGTGAGTATGGCAACAAGAATAGCGCCGATTGCATAGGGCACAAGCATGCGTTTGAAGCTGATGCCGCTGGCCAGAATAGCAATTATTTCTGTTCGGGCGGCCATATTGGCGGTAATGAATACCGTGGCTATGAAGACGGTGATGGGGGTGATTAAGCTGGCGAAAAAAGGAAAAACAGTGAGGTAGTATTTGAAAATAATGAGCGCATCCAGTCCATTCTTAATGAACTTGTCATTCTTTTCAGTGAAGTCGATTACGCAGATGACAGACACAAGCATTACCATCACAAAGAAGAATGTGACCAGGAATTTCTTGAGAATGTATTTGTCGATCAGCTTCATTTCACTACAAGCGGTGGCTTACTTTCTTCACCATAATATCTTTCCAGCTGGCAAAAGTGCCGTCGATGATTTTTTCCCTTGCCGCATTAACCAGCCAAAGATAAAAAGTAAGATTGTGAACCGTAGCTATTTGTGCTCCCAACATTTCCTTGCTCATGATAAGGTGGCGCAGGTAAGCCCGGGAATAGAAGGTGCTGGCATATCCACCAACTGTTGCATCAATGGGCGAAAAGTCATCTTTCCATTTCTCATTCTTAATATTAATAATCCCCTCAGAAGTAAACAGCATGCCGTTTCTGGCGTTTCTGGTAGGCATCACGCAGTCGAACATATCCACACCCAGGGCAATGCACTCCAGAATGTTGGCTGGTGTGCCCACTCCCATCAGATAACGGGGTTTGTCGGCAGGTAGTATATTGCAAACAAGGTCTGTCATTTCGTACATAAACTCAGCGGGCTCCCCCACCGACAGACCACCAATGGCATTGCCATCCATGCCTCTGGAAGCTATGTACTCCGCTGAAATCGTACGGAGCTCCTTGTCCACGCTGCCCTGCACAATAGGAAATAAAGCCTGCTCGTGACCGTAAAGCGGCTCCGTTGTTTTCAGGTGGCTGATGCATCTGTCCAGCCAGCGGTGGGTCATCTCCATCGATTTTTTCGCATAGTCCAACTCGCAGGGAAACGGAGGGCACTCGTCAAAAGCCATGATAATGTCAGCGCCAATGGTGCGCTGAATGTCCATGACATTTTCAGGCGTAAAAAGGTGATTGGAGCCGTCGATGTGCGATTTAAACTTAACGCCCTCTTCTGTGATTTTGCGTTGATCGGCCAGTGAATAAACCTGATACCCGCCGCTATCGGTAAGGATTGGCCCTGTCCAGCCATTGAAGCCATGGAGCCCACCGGCAGGTTTTAAAATATCCAAACCTGGCCTGAGATAAAGATGATAGGTATTGCCAAGGATGATTTGAGCTTTGATGTCCTCCTTCAACTCCCGCTGGTGCACGCCCTTTACGGAGCCTGCTGTGCCCACCGGCATGAAGATGGGGGTCTGAATCTCACCGTGCCCTGTGCTTAGCTGCCCGGCCCTTGCTTTCGATCCTTTGTCTGCGGCTTGAAGTTTAAATTGCATTCCTTTTTAAAAACAGGTGCAAAAATAGCGTAATAATTGGCAATAGAGAGAGAATGCGATGCAAGTATCGTCGCTAATCCCAACTCGCAAGCCTAAGACCCATATACCATCCCTACGGGATTCTGATTTGTCGCTAGTTTCCTTCCTATCGACCTTTATGTCGTCCCTAACGGGACTTTGGATACTGTGAAAATATGATCGGGAATCAAATAGTTTGCGGAACTCCACAAGGATGCTTCATGCCTAATCTGAGCATTAGAGTCAGACTTACACCCAATTTATAATAAACCTAGTCCCATCGGGACGCTACATCGGTAGTCCCATCGGGACGGCATATTGGTCGCCCAAGGGGCGAAAAAAGGTCCATCGAATCCCGTAGGGATGGCATATTTATTATATTTAAATCATGCCAAACACCTACACACAAATCCATCTTCAATTTTTTTTTCGGTAAAATACAGACAGGGATTAATTGAAAAGGCATGGAAGGATGACTTGTATAAATACGTAACGGGCGCATTCAATCTTATGATCATAAAATGCTTGCTATTAACGGTGTGGAAGATCATATCCACATTTTGATAGGCATGAGACCTACCCAATCTCTTTCTGACCTTTTGCAAGACATAAAATCAGGCTCTTCCAAATGGATCAATGATAACAAGCTGACCAAGCGGAAATTCGCCTGGCAAGAAGGATATGGAGCCTTCTCATACAGCAAGTCCCATGTTCCTAATGTTATAAGGTATATCCATAATCAAGAAGAGCACCATCGAAAAAAGAGCTTTCTGGAAGAATATGAGGAATTTCTCAAGAAGTTCGAAGTGGATTATGACCGGCGCTACATTTTCAAAGAGCCAGAATAGCCTCTGGCAGAGAGAAGAACTATATGCCATCCCTACGGGATTCTAATTTGTCGCTGGTTTGCTCCCAATCAACCTGTATATCGTCCCGATGGAACTAGTCTGCCGAGAACCAGTCAGTCAAATCCCATCGACAATACATATTGGTAACCTAGGCTCGACACACTATCTTCGCCAATGCAAAGCACCTACGACAGCATGACCATCCAAACCTACGCCACCTACGAAGAGCTCTCCCGCAAGACAGCTGATCTGATCATTGAAAGCGTAAAAGATAAACCCAATCCACTCGTCTGCCTGGCTTCCGGACATACACCTATTGGGGTATTCAAATGCCTTGTGGAAGATGTGAAGGCTGGCAAGCTGGATGTCTCCAACTGGACTTTCGTGGGACTTGACGAATGGAACGGCATGAACGGTTCCACCAAAGGCTCTTGCCGCCAGATGATGGATGAAGACCTGTTCGAACCATTAAGCATTCCTGAAAATCAGATCGTCTTTTTTGATGGCACCCAACCCAACGTGCAGGATCAGTGCGATAAAGTGAATGAGCTGATTCACCAACACGGAGGCTTGGATGTGATGCTGGTTGGAATAGGCCTCAATGGCCACATTGGCATGAATGAGCCGGGCACGGCCTTCGACACTTTTGCCCACATTAGCCAACTGGCAGAAGAAACCATCACGGTGGGACAAAAATACTTCCCGGGAGAAACGAAACTCTCCACCGGCATCACCATGGGATTGAAGCATTTTCAGGAAGCCAGGCTGCCCATCATTATGGCCAATGGAGAAAAGAAAGCGGACATTATAGCTAAAGTAGCCGCCTCACAACCAATCGAGAGTCTGCCCGCCAGCATTGTGCATATGACTCCGCAGGCATATATAATGGTGGATAGAGCAGCTGGTAGCTTACTATAGAAAAGGAACCTAAGCTAGCTCAAACAAGTTGATTAAGCTCTTTTTTAAACCGTCTTGTTCAGTTTGATTGAGCCTCCCCAACCGTCCGATCACCAAGGCTTTATCAATCGTCGTTATCTTTCTCAACCGAACCAACGAAGCCTTCTTGAGTCCATTCTCTAAAGTTGGGGACAACTCCACGTCAAATTCTTCTTTCCATCTCAACTGAGTCGTGATAAATGACACAGTTATATCTGAATCAGATTCCAAAAGGACTAATGCTGGACGAGTCTTCGCACCCGATAAATCTGTGAAAGGAAAGGGGGATAAGAACGATATCGCCCCTGGTCACTGGTACTTTTCTTTTAAGTCATCGACTGAATAAAGCTCTTCTTCCTCCTCAAGAAACTTAAATGCTACCGAATCACTGGCTAGTTTCTGTATTCCTTCAGTGATTACCGCTTCATCAATCCTGTTTAGTAAAAATTCTGCAAAGTCCGACACCTCTCTAAGCTTCTGGTCAGGTAGCTTATTAAGATTTTCCATGGTTCTTTTTATCAATACCTCTCGTGTCATCACAACTCAATTTAAGACTAAAATACTTAAAATCTTATTTGAATCCATCTCACCCACCCAACCGCTCCATCAATTTATCTTTATAAGTCAGCCCTACCGGCAGCATCTCCTCTCCCACTTTCACCTGATTGCCTTCCAGATACTGAATCGCCTGTAGAGAAACGACGAAGGATTTATGTAGCCTGATGAATTTGCTTGGTGGCAGTCCATCTTCAATGTTTCTTAAGGTCTCATTGGTGATCAATACTTTGTCACGGGTGTATACCTTCACATAATCACCAATCGACTTAAAATAAAGAATATCTTCCAGCCCTATTTTGTGAAGCTTTTTATCAGCCTTGACTACAAAATAGTCCGCCTCCAGCTTTCTTCCTGAGGCCTGCAAATAACTCTCAACTTTGCTGACCGCCTTCAGAAAACGTTCGAAGGAGCACGGTTTCAGCAGATAATCGACAGCCTCCACCTCAAATCCCTCTACAGCAAACTCAGGATAGGCAGTGATGAACACAATGGCTGGTGGCTTTGCTAACGACTTCACCAGGCTGATGCCCGACAGCTTGGGCATGTTGATATCAAGAAAAATCAGATCAATGGGCTGACTCCTGATCATCTCAGCGGCCTCCAGCGCATTGCTGCACTTAGCCGCCAGTTCCAGCTGAGGCGCATCGTTCACATAGCCTTCAATTACCTCTTGCGACAGCGGTTCATCATCCACAATAAGGCACCTGAGTTTCATCGTAGTTCTATTGTTAGGTTTACTTTGTACTCTTCTTTCCCTTCATTCAACTCCAGCGTATAACGGTCTTCATATATCAATTTCAGCCGCTTTTTTACATTTTCCAGCCCAATGCCTCCGTATTTTCTCTGCTCCACATCGTCAATGCTACCCATATTGTTCCGACAGGTGAAATTGACAAAATCGTCCCCGACTTCCATTTTTACATCAACATAGGAATCGCCTGTCTCACCTTTTACGCCATGCTTGAAACTGTTTTCAACAAATGGAATAAACAACAATGGCGCAATTTGCAGTTCTCTTGCCTCGCCAGCTACTTCGAATGATATGCTGGCATGGTGATCGGATCGCAGCCGTTGCAGATTGATGTAATTTTCAATAAAAGCTATTTCCTTTTCAAGCGGCACCTTCTCATCTTTTGCCTCATAAATCATATATCGCAAAACCTCTGATAGTTTGAGTATAGAGGCTGGCGTTTTCTTGTCTCCCTTTAGCGACAGACCATACAGGTTATTCAGGCTGTTAAACAAAAAGTGCGGGTTCACCTGCGACTTAAGGGCTTCCAACTCAGCATTGAGCTTTTCTTGGCGGGTCTCTGCCAGTTTGGTCCTCGCCTCGGCCAGCTGAAACCATCCCTTCGAAAGCTTCAGCAAGGTGCTCGCCCCCATGTATACTGCGAAAAACTGAATGATGTCCACCAACTCGTAGTAGCTAATGAAGTAATAGCCCGGCAGAAGAAAATCAACAAGGTAATCGAAAAACCAGATATTAAGCTGGCTAAACACCAGGGTGGAAAGACCGACTAAAGCGATGTAAAAAAAGTACCTACCCTTGTCCAATAGGTTCGGGATGAGTACCAGAAGGTTGAGATAGACGGGCATGATCAGGGTAAAATGAAACAATCCGTCATAGATGTAGTCGATGTTACGAATTTCACTGTCAGTCGAAAAGATCCTCAGCAGCACATAAAAAGAAAGTACCCAAAAGGCCAGGTGCTGCACCGGCCGATTGGATAGGATTCTTTTGAGGACTGTGTTGTTTTCAGCCATAAAGTTTAACGCTTTCGTACGAAAACATCAGGTTGAACATAAGCCTGAGGGTCGCTTTGGTATTTAAGCAGAAACTTCTGAAGTTCCTGAGTGGAGGCAGTAAGCACAATCTCAGCATCACCATACAACGTCAGCTTTTCGTGAGAAATCCGAATTTGGTTGTTCTTTATGAGGTCGCTCACCCACTCACCGTTGATTTGAGACAGGAAAAGCGAGTCCCCCTTCAGGTCAATTTTGGCAAATGTGTGCACCGGCAATAAATTCGCAACCATAAACTCGTTGATCAATTTCTCGTTGTATTTCTCCCAGGGAAAAATATCTACAAAACGATGCTTGCCAAGCCTGACAAGGTGAAATTCAAATGCATACAAGCTATCTTTCTCATCTTTATAACTGGCCAGGTACATCTTGTTGCGTCTCACAGCCTCCTTTTGAGACCCGGAATCCAGGGCTTGCGACCGAACGGCACTCTCCAGGCTCCACAACCTTCCATCGTCGTCCAGCCAATCGCCTTCCAAATCGTCATCATATACCAATACTTCTTCGCTGTAGAGCGGATGCAAAGACTGAACTGAGCAGGCGGAAGCAGCTGACAAAATAATAAATGATCCAATAATCGATTTAGCTTTCATCTTCTTGTGTTTTGTGATTAATTCTTTGCACGAAGAAATAGCCCATCTATCGAACGCTCAAAAAACTTCGATGTACTCCAAAAAACTCGGGGTAAAGTGAGAAATAGTGCCGGTCTTTTCTAATTGAAAAATATGCAATGCCTTCATTTTTTCGATTGGAATTGCTCTTCGCACTATCTCCATCGATTTAAAAATAGCATTAAATTATTGATTATAAGATAATTACAATATTGGCACGCATTTTGGCTATATCAGGGCAGAACCAAACAATTACGGTCATGAAAACTTCTACATTAATTCTGAGTTTGAGCTTGCTGGTACTGGTTAGTGCTACAGAAGCTGTTTCACAACCTTCATTTGCCTTCTATTATAGCAGCTACGGTGACCAGCTAAGCTGGAATGTGCCCCAGGCAGTGATGTACAAAATAAATCGTTCTTACTACGGTTATGATGTAGTCCATGTTCGCCAGGTACCATACAGAGGTTTCATTGACTTCGAAATTATCCTTGAAAACAGAGGCACCTTCGTGTCGGTGAATATAGATCACTACGGCAGAATCCTGAACTCGGTGCAGATCGTGAACTCCCACTTTGCTCATCACATTTGTGACAGCTACTGTGGATTCCACGCCAATCACTACCAGAGGTACTACCGTCCGAGACCTGTAGTGGTGGTTAATAAGTATCACCATCACAACAATGGGCATGCCTACGGGAACAATCACCATAATAAGTACGGTCATAACAATGATCACAATTATGGTCACAACAACCATCAGAAAGGCCACCAAAATGGCAAGTATGATAACGACCATCGTGACAATAATCAGTATCGTGATAGTCAGAACGGAAAGAGCTACGACAAAGACGGGCGCCGTGACAACCACCAAAATACCGGACAGGGCAGCTCAAATGATAAGTACCGTGGGCAGGCCAGCGACAGCAGAGTGGCTAGCACCGGAAGCAAAACTGAAAGTACTGGTTACAGAAGAGGCCTTCAAACTGTGAAGCCGGCGACAACCGAAACGGCTCGCCAGCTAAGCACTAGAGGTAACTAATTGCTGAATAATTGATAGTTCGTTGTTGGAGTTTGAAAAGGAGCGGCACATGTCGCTCCTTTTTTTGTTTTGCACCAACCCGGGCAAATCATCGTTTCATATTTAGCCCTTCAATTCGATCATCTAATTGGCTAAAAAACCTATCTTTGATGCTTTTGAAAACTTGAGCGTTCTACATGGAGTATCTGGTACCAGCCTTGGGTGGTTTTTTTCTTTTTATTCATCTCTTCTTTCAATTCAAGTGGTGGATTGGTTTAAGCAAAGTCAAGACGCAGCAGAAAAAGCTCACCAAAACTGACGTGGGCGTATCCGTCATTGTTTGCGCTCACGACGAAGAAGAAAACCTCAAAGAGCTCATTCCCCTCCTTCTGGCCCAGGATCACCCTAACTTTGAAGTAATCATAGTGGATGACCGCAGCAATGATGGCACCTACGATTACTTGCTAGGTCTAAAGAACAGCACGCCAAAGCTGAAAATGGTTAGGGTAGACAGCTCGCCCAACCATGTTAACGGCAAGAAGTACGGCCTGACGCTGGGGATAAAAGCAGCGGCCAACGACATTGTGCTGCTCACCGACGCCGACTGTCGTCCTGCTTCCGACCAGTGGGTGGCAGAAATGGCTAAAGGGTTCAGCTCAGAAAAAATTCAGTTCGTGCTGGGGTATTCTCCCTACTATAATGAAAAAGGATTTCTAAATAATTTCATTCAGTGGGAAACCACTATCACGGGCATCAACTACCTCGGCTCAGCTGGTGTGGGTGGCGCTTTTATGGGCGTTGGGCGTAACCTGGCTTACCGAAAGTCGTTCTTTCTCGACAACAAAGGTTTTAATGCGCATTTGAAAGTGACCGGAGGCGACGATGATTTGTACGTAAATGCCCATGCCAATTCAAAAAACACTATTGCCATCGTGAACCCACAAGCGCTGGTTTACTCTCATCCTAAAAGGTCATTCGGCTCCTACTGGGTGCAAAAGCTAAGGCACCTTTCGGTGGGTAAAAGATATAATGCGGGCGACAAAATTAATTTAGGTCTCTGGTCGTTTTCCCAGATAGGATTTTGGGTGACTTTGCTTATTTTAGCCCTTTCAAATACCCAACCCTACTGGGCTTTGGGAGTTTTTTTGGGCAGGGAAGTATTGACCTTGGGCTTGTTAAGTTACTTCCATCGGCTAACCGGACATCGTTTTTCTTACTGGGCGCTACCAGTAATTGATTTATTTTATGGAGTATACCTGCTTCTGGTTGGTGGCAGGGCTACATTTGCTAAACGGGTTACATGGACGTAAACAAACAATTTTCTGACAAAGCATTGCGGGACTTCAAGCTGATCGACAAAGCCACTGTTGACGGAGAGGAGAATGCCTATGCAGATTTGATGCAGCTATACAAGAAGCCCGTTTATCACATGATCCTCAAAATGGTGAGGAACATTGACGATGCAGAAGACCTGACTATTGAGGCATTTGCCAAGGCGTTTCGGAATCTGCACAAATTCAAGAAAGACTACACGTTCAGCACCTGGCTGTTTCGCATAGCCACCAATAATGCGATTGACTTTATCAGGAAGAAGAAACTGGATACCTATAGCCTCAACACATCTTTCACTGACGAAAGTGGCGACTCAGTGAATATAGATGTGCAGGATGAAAACCTGAATCCGGCAGAGGAAACCATCAAAACACAGAAGATAGAGATTGTGCAGATGTTTGTGAACAAGCTGCCCGCCAAGTACCAGAAGCTGGTGCGTCTTCGCTATTTCGACGAGCTAAGCTATGAAGAAATAGCCGTGGAGCTTGATGCGCCGCTAGGCACCGTGAAAGCGCAACTACACAGGGCACGGGAGCTGATGTACGACCTGGTAAAGGAGAAAAAGGATCATATCTGAGGATAATAGTTAATTCCGCTTTGATGACCTGTCAGGGGACAGGCCATGGAAATGAATGGCCGCTTCCTCAATCCCCCTGGTCTGTCCCCTGACAGACTTAAAACAATCAAGACTTTGAATCAAGACCTTATCTTCCGTTATTTTCCCAATTTAACTGCCACGCAAAAGAAGCAGTTTAGTGCCCTTTACCCTCTTTACGAAGATTGGAACTCGAAAATCAATGTGGTTTCAAGAAAAGACATTGAGCAGCTCTACCTTCACCATGTGCTGCACTCACTGGCTATTGCCAAGCTTATCTCATTTCAACCAGGTACCAAAATCCTGGATGTTGGCACTGGTGGTGGCTTTCCTGGCATCCCCCTCGCCATTCTCTTTCCTGAGGCCGAATTCACACTTGTCGACTCGATTGGCAAAAAGATACTGGTGGTAAAAGAGGTGTGCAAAGGGGCAGGCATCCAAAACGTAACGGCTATTCATGGCAGAGCAGAAGAGCAGAAAGGCGAATGGGATTTCGTTGTAAGCCGGGCAGTTACCCGCTTAAAGCCATTTACTGATTGGGTAAAAGGGAAGATAAATAAAACACCTAAGCACAACATTCCAAACGGCATTCTTTACCTCAAAGGCGGCGACCTGGAAGAAGAACTGTCAGAAATAGATTACCCATACCACGTGCACGACCTCAACAACTTCTTTAAAGAAGAGTTTTTCGAGACAAAGAAGCTTGTGATGGTGAGTGTCTAATTCACCACAAACTCCTCCGTTTTGACAAATGGCCGACCATCTTCCGTTATTCCTTCTACCCTCACTTCAAAAGTGGAAGCCACATCCGATGTATAAAACTCCAGCTTAGCCGGAGCCCCTTCCGCTGTTTTCAGGCCACCTTTCCAGTAGAGTGTGGGGCGTATATCCGTTCTTACTTGCGACTCCTTCTTAGTGCTGTAGTCTGGTGTGTAGAATTCCCGGGCGTGATAAAAACCAGGATGTATCATTCCGAGCGACCCCTTAGGCACGAAAGACTCGTCGACTTCACTGCCATCCTTCAGGTAAACGGCAACAACTCCACCAGCACCCATTGAGCCGTACATGGTTGCTCCCGTGCCGGTCAATACGTCGACGAAATCAACCCGATCAACTGGAATGGTATTGATGAAACTTACGTCCACAATACTTCCATTCAATATATAAAGGGGGTTAATGCTCCCCGTCAGGCTTGATGCTCCTCTGATGATGAGGTCATAATTTGGGTAACTGCCCACGACTCTAACCCCTGGTGTTCGGCCAATGAAAACTTCGAAAACACTTAAAAACTGTGTGGTTCTGGTGAGAGAGTCTACATCAAGCCTTCGGGTTGGCTTCTTGTATGTCATTCCTGGCTTATTAAATCTTTCACCAGTTCTCACTCTTTCTCCTTCCACTTGCAGCTCATCCAAAATTACCACGTCTTGCTTTGCAAATGCCGCTTCAATTTCCTTCACCTTTCTGGCCTCCTCAAGGTAGGCCGCTATTGCTTTACTGCTAACCAGTTCCTCCACCGCCATTTCACCATATTTTATTTCCGGCGATTTCGTCTCATTGACAACTATTTTGGTTGCGAGGTTTACATTGCCCCCTTCAACAAAATCTTTCTTGCCGCCCTTTTTACTCATCTTCTTCTCGTTGGGCGTTTGAATAACTACTCGTGCCGTGTCGTCGATATCCAGCGCCGTGAATAGAAAATAACCGTCATCATCCGCCTCTGTTTCAGCTGACCACAAGTCACCGTCAGCTTCTGTACCAGTGATTGTCACCTTCGATTTCACCGGCTTTGAAGGAAAAAAGAAATCTGTCACTCTACCCGCAATACTGAAGCCCGGCTCCACCAGGTGATTGATGTCCGGCTTTTTGTCTTCCATAATGTCCTTCCACGTAAAGCGTCTCCATCCCTGCGTCAGCATCAAATTATCCAGTGCTGGCACCCTGTCTTTGTTGTCCTCGTCAAAATAGTAACCCGGGTTTTCGATATCGCCCTTGATGTCGGAGGTCATTAGCAGGTAGCTCACAATATCATCTGAATGAGGGTCAAATTGCACTTTCGTTTTATCCACTACCGCCACCGACAAGTGAGATGTGCTCGCTGCATCTGCTTCCGCCATCATTATGGCAAGGTCAACTTTTGACCTTTTTTTGTATGTCGCCTGAAGCCCGTCCAGCCTGGCAACCGGTCTTTTATCGGGTTGATCGATGTACACGATCCTTTCTGCCTGCGGTTGGCCCTTTTTGTCAAAAAAAGTAAACTGCGCAACACCCTCGGGCAAATTTTCCTTGGGTATCAACCCTTGCAAAGGCTGCCCATCGCTTGCTGGCAGCGTTAAAAACACCACTCCTCTTACATGGCCTACAACGGTTCCTCCGTCCGTGCTTTCACCACCGGCTGCTTCTACCTTCAGTGTTACATACTTTGGCGACACATTGGTCATCGTCATCACATAGCCTGATGGTTTCGCCGTCGGTAAAGGAACTTGCATCTTTTCCATGCCAAATTTAAACGTAGCCTTATAGCTCTCTCCTGCCACAGGCTGCATCAGGAATTTCCCCATCCCAAACCTGGTGGTTTTAATGTCAGCAATCTTCTTGCCCGTGTTATCGGATACCTCTCCTTCAATCTCCACGCCCTTACCATCGGGGCCGGTAGCTTTGAAGCCAACTGTGCTCCACAGCCCCTCCACAAGATCTCCTCCCTCAGGGAAAAACTGTAGTCTGACGAGGTCAGAATAGTTTTTCATCTCCTCACTTCTCAACTGTGCGGTCGACCCCGAGACATCAGCCTCGTCAAACGACGGCGACTGCGTATTTTCAATCCGAAGCTCCCTTTGGAAAAAGAAATCAGGGTCAAAGTTTCGCATGAAGCTGGTATAGGCCCTCAGTTGATAGGTGTCAGATACGAGGGTGTCTGGCAAGGCAATATCTCCACTGCCAGTACCTTCTTTGATAAAAATATCTCTCTTAGCCACAATGGAGCCGTCGGTGCTAACCACCTCCACGTACACCAGTTTGCTCGGGGCCGATGCCATGTGCGAAATACCATGGGTAAGGTAGGTGGCAAACCAAATGGTATCCCCAGCCGAATAGTAAGGCTTGTCGTGATGGACATACACTTTTTCTGGCGTGTAGTACGCCAGGTAAGCCTCCAGTTTCTCTATTAGGTCACTAACAGAAGCTGGTGGGGTTAAAAAAGAAAACAATACGCAAATACATAGAACGAGAAGGGGTTTAGCTTTCAGTTTAAACATGCGGTTGAAGTATAATTTGGTTTCGATTAATTATTAGCGTAAAAGTTAGCCTAAAAATACTTGTGATAATAACATAAATTTCATTTTTATGGAACTAACTGCCCTAACACAACTAACTTATTAGTCAAAAATTGTGGATAACTGTTTGTGGAATTTTTCTACTTTCACCGTCGTTGTTCTCATTGACTTTCCCGAAGCTTTATGTACCTCATATTTGACACCGAAACCACCGGTTTACCCCAAAACTATAATGCTCCGTTAACGGATTTCGACAACTGGCCCAGGGTGGTGCAAATTGCCTGGCAACTGCACGATGCCTCCGGAAAGCTGGTTTCAAACAACAACCTGATTGTGAAGCCAGAAGGGTTCGAAATTCCCTTCAATGCTGAGAAAATACATGGCATTTCTACTAAAAGAGCACTGGAAGAAGGCCTCCCTTTGGAAGATGTTCTTCAGCAGTTCAACGAAGACCTGGCCAGGTGCGAAGTAGTAGTAGGCCACAATATTGAGTTCGATATCAATATCATGGGCTGTGAGTATCTCCGCAAAGAGATCGAAAGCCCACTGACATCGCTCAAGAGCATCGATACTAAGAATGAGTCTACCGAATACTGTGCCATCCCTGGCGGAAGGGGCGGCAAGTTCAAATGGCCCACGCTCACTGAGTTGCACAAAAAACTTTTCGGCGTTGGATTCGATGAGGCGCACGATGCTGCCTACGACGTGGCAGCCACCACCAAATGTTTCTTCGGACTGATCACAGAAAAGGTGATCAAGCCCCTTGATGGCGCTGACCCTGCCTCTATTGTTTATGAAGAACCCAAGCTGGAAGCAGCGAATTTTGCGCTAAAGGAAGACAAGGGAGAGACACCCGGAAAAGCTGTTGCAGTTGACATCAAAGGGCCCTTCTGTCACCTTCATGTGCACTCACAGTTTTCTATTCTGCCTGCTACCGCCGATATCAAAAAGCTGGTGAGCAAAGCCAAAGAATATGACATGCCTGCAGTGGCCCTCACCGACCTTGGCAACATGTTTGGCGCCTTTAAGTTTGTAAGAGAAGCCCATGCACAGGGAATCAAACCCATTGTTGGGTGTGAGTTTTATGTCTCTGAAGACCGCAAAACCAGAAAGTTCACCAAAGACAATCCCGATAGGATGACCCAGCAGGTGTTGCTGGCCAAAAACAAAAATGGCTATCACAATCTGATCAAGCTTTCGTCATTGGGTTACATGGAAGGACTTTATGGGCTTTATCCCCGAATCGACAAAGAGCTGATCAAGCAATACAGCAAGAACGTGATTGCACTGAGTGGCAACCTCAGCAGTGAGATTCCCAACACCATCCTGAACCAGGGCGAGAGCCAGGGCGAAGAACTTTTTAAGTGGTGGGTAGAGGTTTTTGGCGACGACTTTTATGTGGAACTCATCCGCCATGGCCTGCCTGAAGAAAACCACGTGAATGATGTGCTTCTGGGGCTGGCAGCAAAATACAACACCAAGGTAATTGCGGCTAACGACGTCTTCTACACCGAAAAAGCTGACGCCGATGCCCATGATATCCTGCTGTGCGTAAAAGACGGCCAGGTTCAGTCAACGCCCAAGGGAGCTGGCAGAGGCAATCGGTTTGGTTTTCCTAACGACCAGTTCTATTTCAAGTCCGAAGAGGAAATGAAAAAGCTGTTCGCCGATGTGCCGGAAGCCATCGAAAACATCGGCGGGTTACTGGAAAAAATTGAGAGCTACAAACTGGACAGAAATGTGCTCCTCCCCGCCTTCCCCATTCCTGAAGGCTTTGAAACAGAAGACGACTACCTGCGGCACCTTACCATGGAAGGTGCAAAAAAGCGCTACAACGAAATCACTCCTGAAATCCAGGAAAGGCTGGACTTCGAACTGGAAACGATCAAAAAAACGGGCTACCCTGGCTACTTCCTCATCGTGCAGGATTTCACCTCTGAAGCCCGTAAGATGGGTGTTTCGGTTGGCCCTGGGCGTGGATCGGCAGCGGGTTCGGCAGTAGCCTACTGCATCGGCATTACCAACGTAGATCCTATCAAGTACGATCTGCTGTTTGAGAGATTCCTGAATCCGGACAGGGTATCACTCCCCGATATTGATATTGACTTTGACGATGAAGGCCGGGGCAAAATCATCGAATGGGTAGTGAACAAATACGGCAAAAACCAGGTGGCGCAAATCATTACTTACGGCACCATGGCCGCCAAGTCGTCGATCAGAGACAGCGCCAGGGTGATGGAGCTGCCGCTGTCCGATGCCGATATTCTCGCCAAGCTGGTGCCTGAAAGGCCGGGAACGTCGCTTACTCAAGCATTCAGGGAAGTGCCTGAGCTCATGGCCTTTAAAAATGGCAAAGACCTGAAGGCCCAGGTGCTGCAAAAAGCGGCTGTTATCGAAGGGACAGTGCGGAACACTGGTATCCATGCCTGCGGCATCATCATCACGCCCGACGACCTCACCAACCACGTGCCGG
>TARA_R110002012_G_scaffold232845_3_pt1 | contig 42258 bp, 21 predicted proteins | sample TARA_R110002012 | Tara Oceans TARA_R110002012 (sample SAMEA4396515) | marine metagenome | biome: Westerlies Biome; feature: [DCM] deep chlorophyll maximum layer (ENVO:01000326); material: water (ENVO:00002006), including particulate matter (ENVO:01000060) such as... | depth 40 m
TAAATCGCAACTCAAGGTGCTCATGCTCTTCAATAAGTTGAGTACTTATAAGAAGGAGATATACAACTCCATTGCACAGGAGTTGGGGGAAAAGGCGCATATTGATTTTTTTGTTTACCACTGCGATTTCGAACTTTTCGAGAAGATACTTACAGAGCACCTCACTGGCTACAGCTATTTTGTGATAATGCCTCATTTTGCCGACCTGAATGTGGAAAAGCTGAATTCTTTGCTATCCAAAATACCCAGGGAGAAAATAATCATTCTGGATAACCGCATAGAAGGAGTAAATCACTTTAGTGGCTGCGTTTATCAGGACTTCAAAATGGATATTTATAATGCCCTGTCGGAAGCCAAAGAAAAGCTGAGCCGCTACAAAAAGCTTATTCTTGTGTTTCCTGAAAACGAGACATACCCCTACACCAGAGATATTGTCACTGGTTTCCGAAGGTTTTGTGGGTTCAGCAATGTGCCCCATGAGATTATCAGTGAGGTAGGTTCCGAAGACGACATTGAAAGCAACACGGCTTATGTGGTCATTGAAGAAAGTGATCTTGTCAACCTGATCAAGGTTCAGCGGGCCAATGGGATGGAGCTGGCCAAAGATGTTGGCATCATTTCTTATAATGACACCCCGTTGAAAGAAGTGCTTAGCGACGGAATTTCTGTGATTACGACCGATTTTCGGAAAATGGGGCAGCTGGCGGCGAAGGCGATGTTGGAGAATAAGCCTATTGAGGTGAAGAACGACTTTCGGTTTATAGAGAGGAAATCGGTGTGAGGTTGAGGTTAGTTTTTTTTCTATATTTAAGTTTATTCAATTCGGTTTTGACTTCTTAAGATGAAAAATGAAGATAAGATAATCGAGCTTTTGATGGAGTACATCTCCCGAACCGATAAGATGGAGAAGGAATTTAAAGAGGGAATGGAATCGTTCAATAAAGAAATGGTATCACTCCGACGTGATTTTAATCAAACCAACTCACGACAAGAGGCGCTGATGCAGGAGATATTCAAACTCTCCAAAAGAGTAGGTAAATTGGAGGATGAGTCTTAGTTCGATTGCGTAGACAGCTTCTCCATGATGGCAATTCGCAATGAATGAGATTTATCTACTAAGTGGGCTGGGAGCTGACAAGAGAGTATTCGAGTTTGTTGATTTTTCTGGCTTCAAAGTCAAGCATATAAATTGGATCGAACCTCTGGGTAACGAGGCAATTGAAGACTACGCAAGAAGGCTATTAACTCAGATTAATGATCCCTGCCCAGTTTTGATTGGTGTGTCTTTTGGTGGGATAATTGGAATTGAGCTTGGTAAGCTAATTGATACAGAGAAGATAATTCTTATTTCGTCAGCCAAAACAAGGCTTGATATCCCTTTCTATTTTAGGTGGATTGGACGATTAAATATCAATAGACTTATTCCTTCTGTTTTTTTGACAAAAGTTAATGCGCTTGCTTTTTGGCTCTTTGGGGTAGAGACGAGAGGTGAAAAGGAATTACTACGAGGAATTATAATCGATACAAACATTAAATTTTTACGTTGGGCAGTCGATAAAATTGTAAACTGGCAGAATGAGACTCTTGTGAAAGGGGTTTACCACATTCACGGAGATAGAGACAGGATTTTGCCTTTGAAAACAGCCGATTTTACGATTAGTGGTGGTGGGCATTTAATGATTGTGAGTAAGGGGGATCAGATTGGGCGAATAATATTGAAAACACTAACGAGCCAACAACTATGAAATTTCCCCCCATTATTGAGATGGGCTTTTCGCCGTTGCTTTATCTCCTACTTTTTTACATCCTCTATTTGGGGATGAAGGCTTTTTTTGTACTCAGAATAAGGAAGGAGCCATATGCTGACAACCCCGCCAGGATTGTCTATCTGGGGGCAGCGGCATCAGTGATCGGCATTATAGCATGTATTCAAAAATATCGTGAAGCTATGGAGGCAATTGAGAGTGCAGGAGACATTAGTCCATCATTGGTGGCCGGTTCTATAAGCGAAGCCTTCGCCTACCCTACCCTCGGCTTTTTTTGTCTGGCCTTGTCGTTTCTTTTTAGATTTGTCAGCAAATAGAGCTTTAGCTAATCGTTGTAAACTAGCTATTTAGCAATCACAAACTCATAGCTGCCCGAACCCAATTCAAACACCGCTTTTCCATTCTCCATTTTCACAAAAGTTACCCCTTTTGTGTTTTTGTTGATCGACTTTCCTCCTTCTGTAATGTCTTTTGATGAGTTGGTAGGCAAATAGAGTGTTGCCGAAGTGTTAGGGGGCACGGTAGTGGTGTAGCTGAGTTTGTTGCCTTCCACTTTCCAGCTGCTTTCAATTCTTCCATACATCGAGTCATAATATCCTTTCGCCCAGGTCATTTGCCCGGTGGGGTCAGGAGTGGGTTGTAGAATGAAATGCTTGAAAGCCGGGCTATCGGGGTCTCTTTGGATGCCAAGAGAATAGTTGTACATCCACGCACCCACAGCTCCGAATGAATAATGGTTAAAGGAATTCATACTATTGTTGCCACCAAAGCCATTTTCCACAGTGTAGGAGTTGAGCCGCTCCCAGATGGTGGTGGCACCGTTGACGACAGAATAGAGCCAGGAAGGGTAACTGGTTTGCTGCAGTAGCTTGTAAGCCAGGTCACTCCTGCCGTTTTCTGAAAGCGCTTCGGTGAGTGAGGCCGTGCCAATAAATCCGGTCATGAGCGAGTAAGCTGGTCGGGTGGCTCCACCGTCATCGGTGTTTTGGCGTTCAATAGTGGCAGCCAGGTATTGGATGGCGTAGGGTACGTTTTCTGCATTGAAGGCACCCAGTGCTAAGGGAATAGCGTAGCTCGCCTGTGTGTCCATAGGCTGTCCTTCGTCGGAGGTGTCTTCGTCAGGGGTTTGGCCAGGGGGGCCAAATCGGGGCGCTCTGAATCCAGATTTAACTGTTTTGTGCGTGACTTTGTCGACATATTTGGAATTGAAGAAAGCCTTGCGCTCTTCACGTTGTGCCAGAAAGGTTTTGGCTTCATCGGCGTGACCTAAGATATTGGCTGTTTTTGCCACTATTTCGAGGTCATATATTTGGTAGGCGGTCCAAAATAGCGTGTTGTCGTTTTTGTTGTTTTCCGGACTCAGCCAGTCACCCAAAGGGCCCTCGTTAATAATGCCCGTTTTCGGATCAGTCTTCGACTGAAGGAAGGCCACGTATTTTTTCATGGCGTCGTAGTGCTCTCTCAGCAACTCTACGTCGCCATACTGCCTGTAACTCTCCCAGGCAACGATGATACCTGCACTTCCCCAAAGGGTGCCGCCGAAGCCACCTCCCACAGGTGCTACGTCAGTAAAGCGGCCGTCCTCTCTTTGGATATCCCGCATGGCCAGCAAATGCCTGCGAAGAAAGAGGTCGTTGTTGGCCAGATAGGTGGAAGCACCTGAAAATACGTTGATGTCCCCACTCCAGCCCATTCTTTCATTCCGGGCCGGAGTATCCGTTGGGATCGATAGGAAATTCCCCCGCATCGACCAGGTAATATTTTCCCAGAGCTTGTTCACCAGATCGTTGGAGGTTTGATAGCTGGAGGCAAGCTCCTGGATGGAACTCACTACCATACCCTTTACGCTTTCCAGCGGCAGTGCTTTTTCAATGCCCGTGATCTCCAGAAACCTGTAACCGTGGAAAGTAAACCTTGGCTGGACGGTTTCGTCGCCTCCTTTCAATATCCAAATATCCTGCGTTAGTGCTGCCCGAATATTTTCCAGCATGATCATGCCCACGTTGTTGCCGTATTCGTCAAGTGACGGGTATTTTACTTCTGCATACCTCAAAGTGATTTTGTTCCCGGCAGTTCCATTCAGTGAAATATTGGGGAAGCCGACCATGTTTTGGCCCATGTCGTACACGAATACACCAGGCCTTACTTCTTCCACACTTTTAGCAGTCAGCGTCTTCACGATTGATGGGTTGGCTCCCATTTGACCGACTAGCTGAAGGTCGTCATAGTCGAAGGTAGTTGGCCCGCCTCTGCCTGGGAAGGTGCCTATGTAGGCTGTGCTCTCCAAAGGAACTTTCACTGCTGGCTTCCAATTAGCGTCATTGTAGTCAGGGGTCGCCCAGTTTTTTACAGCGGCGTCCTTCGATGAATCGTACACTTCGCCCTGGAAAAAGCTCCCGACTCTAATGGGCCCATCAGTGAAAAGCTTCCAGGTGTTAGGCTTCGTCGTAATCACCTGCTCAGTTCCGTCGGCATAGGTAACTACCAGCTTAGCGAGCAGCGATTGTCTGTCTCCAAAGTAGTTCCAGCTTTCGCCGCTGTACGTAATGTTGCCGCTCCACCAGCCTTCTGCCAGCCAGGCACCTACTGCATTTGCCTTCCCCGCCATCATTTTATCCGTGACGTCGTAGGTTTGGTACATGTGGGTTTTGTTGTACTGTGTAAGACCAGGGTTGAAGTAGTCATTGCTGATTCTCTGACCGTTGATATACATTTCGTAAATGCCCCGGGCTGTCACATAAAGCCTTGCTTTGGCGATGGGTTTGTTCTCTGCCGAAAATTTGGTTCGGAGCATAGGTGTCGCATTTTGGCTAGGATCGGCTATCACCGTGACCCCATCTACAACATAGGCAGCATTCGCAATGCTAAAGCCTGTTTTTGTGCCGTTAATGAAGTCTGAAAACACGCCTTTGTAGCTTGAGATGGAAGCAAGATTTTCTTTGAAAAGAGCATTGGAGGGAAAGCGAAAGTTCTTTATCTCAACGGAGGAAAAAGAAGCTTTTTGCCCCTTGTCGGCGGAGAATCCAATATCAGCGACCATCGGGAAACTAATGAAGTTGTTTCCAACACCGACTGGATTAAGATTCAAGCCTCTCGGAGCAAATGGACTTGGGTTGGGGTCGTCGCTTTTGGTGATCAGGTGGTCTGTGTCGTCGCCATCAATAAAAATTTCGAAGACACCAAAGTTGCAGTCGGCATAAAGTGTGTGTGCGGCGTACTTATTGGCGTTGTTAACGAGCGAAAGAGGAAGCTGATAGATTTTAAAGGGGACGCCTGCCTTATCTTCCGGCGAATAACCTACCCTGTAAATATTAAAGCTCGCCAAACCTGCTGGTGTGCCATCTACTTTTGAAATGTCCAGTTCGAACTTGATATAGCTTTCATTTTCACCGCTGTGCACGCCCAGGATGTTCATGTCTTTGTCCATGAGGCGGCTGTCGTTGGCACCGAAAATGAATCCAGCCTTTGTTGAAGCGGACGCTTTATCTAGCTGAAGTTGGTAGCTTAGTTTAAAGACCGACAGGTAATGGGAGTAGAAGACCAAATCATCATCGCTGCCACCAATCCAGGTGGCTCCGCTCCAGGCTGACAGATTCGGGTCGGCATTCATCAGACCTGTTTCGAACCATGAAGATGCCGAGGCACTTGTTTTTTGGTTGTCCCATAAGGTTACCGTCCAGTTATATTTGATGGTGGGCTGGAGGATGGCACCGCCGTATGTAACGCCTAACGCTTTATCACTCTCGATCTTGCCAGAGTTCCATACCTCATTTCCTTTTTCCGAAGCCACTACGATTTGATAGGCCGTTTGCTTCAGCCCCCTTGAATTGTCTGAACTCTGCATTTGCCAGCTGAAACGAGGCTTTTCCACGTCAATGCCCAGGGGGGTGGAGGCATACTCTGTTTTGAGGTTGACAACTTGGAACGAGCCCTGCGATAATAATGCATGAGTTGTCAGGAGTAGGAGAGAGAAAAGCACTCCTTTGATGTAACGGTTTTTCATGTAAGTAGATGTTGGAAAGTAATATACAACTTTTGGGCTTTTCCAGATCGCTTAAAGTGTCAAATTAACATAATGAAATAGCCGCCGTGTCCTGCACTATGCTGGTTATGAATGATCACATAAATCACTAAATTGAATGTGCTTATACTACTTATACATTACCTACAATGAACTACTCAATATTGAAGACCCGCATTCAGGGTCTGGCGACGCCTTTTTGTCGATCATTTGCCTTTGTGATCGTTGCGTTTACGGTGCTCGAAGGCTGTCAAACAAAAACTACGGAGCAAAAAGACACAACTGTTTCCACTGCTGATTCCACCATCTTAAAAGTGGTGCAGGACAATCAAGCCAATACCATTTCCATATTTCGGGCGGGAGAAAGCGAGCCTATCGTTACGCAAAATGTAAGACCCGATTTCCGCCCTTACTTGCATCCCATTGTAGCCCCCGACGGCAAGGGTCAGCTCACGGAATACAGCCCTGGTCACCACAAGCACCAAACGGGGCTCTACTGGGGCTTTACCAGGGTAAATGGTCGGGACTACTTCCATCATCCCGAAGGGGACTATTGGCGAAAAGTGTCTGCGGAAGTGACTGGAGGCGAAGGCAAGGTGGTGAAGTGGCAAACGGTGTACGACCTGCTTGATGAGCAGGGTAATGCGGTGCTTACGGAAACCCAAAACTGGTCGATGCGGGAAACGGGAGGTAAGTTCCTGCTTGACCTTGAATGGAACGGACTTGGCAAAACAGACGTCACTATTGGCGAGTATGACTACGGCGGACTATTCCTTCGGATGCCATGGGTAGAGGGTATCAAAGGGGAAGTGGTAAATGCCGCCCGTCAGAAGAATGAAAAAGCCGAAGGTCAGCGGGCATACTGGGTGGACGCCGGCATGCAGGTAGCTGGTCGTGATGACCTGGCGCACATGGCCATTCTCGATCACAAAGACAACAAAGGCTTCCCACAAACATGGAGAGTGGATGGCCAGCTAGGTATTGGCCCGGCCCGTGCCCGCATGGGCGACTGGACAATTGCTAAAGGCGAAACAGAAACCATCAAACATGAGATTGTTGTCTACACCGGCGAACTCAATGATGTGGAAATGACCGAAACATGGCAAGACTACGTTGGTGATCATAATATGTACTCCACAGCCGTGCTTTGGGGCATAGCGCAGGAAGAGGGAAGAAATGCCAAATTCCTGAAGCCCGAAGAGGCAGTGGAGGCCATGACAGTCAAAGATGGCTACGACGTAAACGTGTGGGCGGCCGAGCCTATGATGTCGCAACCAATGGCTTTTTGCTGGGACGACAAAGGGAGGCTGTGGATTGCAGAAAACAAAGACTATGAGTCGAGGGGCTATGGCTTTTCTAAAGCCGGAAACAGCCGCATACTGATACTTGAAGATACTGATCACGACGGCGTCGCTGACAGTCGCAAGGTGTTTCTGGAAGGCATTGCATTTCCTTCGGCAATAGCCGTTGGTTTCGATGGCGTATTTGTTGGTGCACCGCCGAACCTGCTCTTTGTACCTGACAAAAACCATGATGATAAAGCCGAAATGGATGACATAGAAGTTCGGTTGACAGGCTGGGGCATCCGTGACAGACACGAAACTTTGAACAGCTTTCACTGGGGGCCCGATGGCTGGCTGTATGGCTTGCAGGGCTTTGCCACACCATCGAAGGTGAAGCTGGCCAAAGGAAAGGGACGGGTTTACAAGCACAATGATCCTTTTCCTGAAGACATATTCGAAGGAGAGGGAACTGACATCAATGGTGGCGTTTGGCGCTACCATCCTACGAAGGACAAATTCGAAGTAGTATCGCATGGGTTCAGCAATCCCTGGGGCATCGACTTTGACGCCAAAGGGCAGCTGTTTATCAGTGCTTGCGTTATACCACACCTCTGGCATGTGATTCCCGGAGGTATTTACCATCGCCAGGGGGGGCAGCATTTCAATCCCTACGTTTACAACGACATAAAAACGATTGCTGATCACAGGCACCGCTCGGCGCATGGTGGCCTGAGAATATACCAATCTGACGCTTTTCCAGCGGAACAGCAAGGCCGCCTGTTCATGGCCAATATACATGAGCATGCCGTGTTGTCGGATGTGCTCGAACCCAAAGGCTCTGGGTTCGTTGGCCACCATGGTGAGGAGTTTTTGATGGCCAACAATGCGCAGTGGGTAGGGTTCAGCATGGAGCTGGGGCCTGAAGGAGCGCTGTACGTGCTCGACTGGCACGACGCAGATATTTGCGGCAAGGAGGTGCTCAATGAAGAAACTGGCCGCATTTTCCGCATTGCGCCTGAGCAGTCGCTGGCAGAAAACTGGGATGGACGATATAGTGACCTGAGCAAAATGACCGATGCTCAGCTTGTGGCACTCCAAACAAATAAGAGCTCATGGCATGCCAGAAGAGCCAGGCTGATTTTGCAAGGAAGGACAGCGAAGTCGCCTTTGCCAAAAGAGGTGCACGATCAGCTCAGAAAGATTTTCGCCAGCAACCCAAATCCTTACTTCCGCCTGAATGCGATGTGGGCCTTGCACGTGACCAGGGGCTTTACCGAAGCTCAGCTAATAGATGCACTGGGCGATAAGGACGAATACGTGCGTGGCTGGGCTGTTCAATTGCTAAGCGAAGACAAGGCGCCCGTGCAGGCCGTGGAGAAATTTGTGGCCATGGCCGAAAAAGATAAATCGGCCGTGGTGAGGCTTTACCTTGCCTCGGCGCTTCAGCGCATTCAGCCGGAGGAAAAGTGGGCGGTTGCCGAAGCTTTGATGAGTCACGCTGAAGACGTGGAAGACCATAACCTGCCAAAAATGATCTGGTTTGGTACGGAGCCCCTCGTAGCTGAAAATCCTGACAGGGCACTCCAGCTTGCAGCAAAAAGCAAAATCCCGATGCTGGCAGAGTACATTGCCAGAAGGGTGGTAGATGCAGACGCCACAGAGAAACTTATCGCAGCCATTGGAAAGAAGCCTGAAACAACGCTGAGTATGCTGGAGGGCATGCGCAATGGATTGGAGGGACGCACCGATTTGAGTGCGCCGACCAATTGGCAGAAAGTGTATGATAACCTGCAGAGCTCCCGGGATGGGAAGGTGAAGCAGCTGGCATTGGAGGTAGCGCAGTTCTATGGAGACACGGAGGCCGCCAAACAATACCTGGCCACGCTGAAAAACAAAAACACACCGATTGACCAGCGGCTGAAAGCGTTGAATTCTCTCGCCGATCAGCAGCGGGAGGAGCTTGTTCGGGAAATCCCGACTTTATTGAATGAGGAGGCTTTGCGAATCGATGTGATCAGGGCCGTGGCTGCCTTTGACGACAACTCATTGGGCCAGCTGCTCATCGATAAGTACGCAAGCTTCAACAGGCAGGAGAAGCTGGAGGCTGTGCAAACGCTGGCCTCCAGGCCTGAATATGGATGGTCGCTCACCCAGGCTTTGAAAAATGAAGTCATCCCCAAACCCGACGTCCCGGCTTATGTCGCTCGCCAGCTCAGGCGTGTGGTTGGAAGTGGGTTTGTCGAAGTGTGGGGCCCCATCGATGAATTAGGCTCCGACATTGCCGCCGATTATAAGAAATACACAAGCTTATTGACTGAAAAAGCGATTGGAGGAGCCAATGTTGCCAATGGTAAAATGATGTTTCAGCGCACCTGCGGTGCCTGTCACAAAATGTACGGCGAAGGAGGCATCATTGGTCCAGAGTTGACAGGTTCCAACCGGGCCAATCTGGATTATCTGCTGAGCAATGTGCTCGACCCCAGCGGGGAGATTCAGGATGACTACAAAATGGTGGTCATCACTACCAGGGACGGTCGCACCTACTCAGGCAACGTGAATGCGGAAAATGAGCGGCAACTAACCCTTAGGGTTGTGGGGCAGGATGCAGTAGTGATCAATAAGTCCGACATTCAGTCGAGGGAGGAATCGGCCAATTCGATGATGCCGCCGGGATTGTTCAAGACCTTGACCGATAAAGAGGTCATCGATTTGGTGGGCTACCTGAGAACATCACAGCAGATAGCTCCCAGTGCCGAGTGATCTTTTTCTTTTGGGCACATTAGTCATTTTTGGTATACATAAAGGAATGTCGGAGCTGGTAGATCTCCGTCAATAGAAGAAAAAGTTATGCAGATAGTCATTACCGATGGATATACCCTAAATCCCGGAGACCTTAGCTGGGATGCACTTCATCAGTTGGGTGAAGTGAAATACTATGATCGAACGTCGCCGCAGGAAATGATTCAGCGGTGCAAAGAGGCTCATGTCATTGTCACCAACAAAACGCCGGTGACAGCCGAGACCATAAAAGCTTGTTCACATTTGAAGCTAGTTGCTGTAACGGCCACTGGCTACAATATTGTGGACGTGGAGGCGGCCGGAAAGGCTGGAGTGCCCGTTTGCAATGTCCCCATTTACGGGACGCATTCAGTGGCCCAGCATACTTTCGCACTGATTCTTGAGCTTACAAACCGGGTGGGGCAAAACTCTCGGAGAGTAAGCAAAGGTGAATGGTCGGAGGCTAAAGATTGGTGTTTCACAAGCGGCCCATTGATTGAGCTTTTGGATAAAACGATAGGCATTGTGGGTTTGGGAAGAATTGGCGAGCAGGTAGCGAGAATGGCAGAAGCGTTTGGGATGAAAGTCATTTACCACAACAGAAGCCCCAAAAAGGTAGGCTGGAAATCACGAACTGTCGGAGAGCTTTTTAAGGAAAGCGATTTCATATCAGTCCATTGCCCACTAACCAGCGAAAACGAGAAGTTTATCAATGAACAACTGATTGCAACCATGAAGCCAAAGGCTTTTCTCATTAATACGAGCAGGGGCCAGCTGATCGACGAAGAGGCTCTTGCCAACGCTTTGCAGAAGGGTGTTATTGCCGGGGCTGCATTGGATGTGCTTAGCAAGGAGCCGCCACCAAAAGGGCATCCACTTGTAGGCCTGGAAAACTGCCTGATTACCCCTCACAATGCCTGGTTGAGTTTCGAAGCCAGGAAAAGAATGATGGCTACTACGGTGGAAAATATTCAGGAGGCACTAAAGGGAAATCCGATTCATGTAGTCAACCAGGGTTATTTAAAAAGTTGAACAATCTTTCTAATTGGCTGGAAGAGTGAATATTAAGCACTGGATCATGTGATCTGTTTTTTCAAATGTGTAAATTTTGGTGTTGAAAAGGAGAATTTTTAACTGACCTACCTATACCTACTATGAAAACTAAAGCCGATCGTCGTCGATTTTTAAAGAACCTCGGAATGGGGGGCGTAGGCGCTGGCCTGCTCTCAGCCGAAATGTCGTGTGCCCCCAACGAGAGGAAAGGGATAGCCGAAAACAACAAGCCCATTGGCGAGCGATCAACCAGGGCCTACAATGGCAAATACAGGGACGACTATTTGAAACGAATAGCCATGCCCATTGGGGGCATGGGGGCTGGTATGTTTTGCCTGGAAGGCGCAGGTGCTATTTCGCATGTGTCGGTGAGGAACAAGCCTGATATATTCAATGAGCCGGGCATGTTTGCAGCCATTTCTATTAAAGGAATGGACAAAGGAGCCAAAGTGTTGGAAGGCCCGGTTCCTGACTGGAAAAAGTTTGGGCTGAGGGATGCAGGCAATGGTCTTGGTGGAGCAATTACGGGGTTGCCGCACTTCAAGAAGGCTACTTTTGAAACCCGATTTCCATTTGCGGGTATTGAACTTGAAGATGACGATTTGCCACTGAAGGTTCAGATCACTGGCTGGAGCCCTTTTATTCCCGGCGATGATGACAACTCCAGTCTGCCAATTGGCGCCATTGAATACAAGCTTAAGAACACAGGCCCTGGTGCGGTAGAAGCTGTATTCTCGTTTAACTCAAAGAATTTCCTGAAGGTCGACAAGGGTACCAACACAGTGAAGCCCATCACCAATGGGTTTGTGTTGTCGGAAGCTGGTACAAAGGAGGAGCCTTCCAAAAAGTGTGATTTTGCGATTTTTACAAACGACGCTGCGACAGTTGTTGATCATTGCTGGTTTCGTGGAGGCTGGTGGGATCCTTTGACTATCGCCTGGAACACGATAAAAAATGCTGAAGTGAGGCCGGTGAAGCCCGTAGAATTGGGTGCTCCCGGTGCTTCATTGTACGTTCCTTTTTCCCTCGCAGCAGGGCAGGAAAAGACGATCAAGGTAATGATGGCATGGTACAGCCCTGACAGCGACCAGTCGTTTGGGAAAATGGGCATTCGTGCGGAAGACTGTTTGCCCGAAGATGGATGCGCTGATTCACCTGATGAGCTGGATAAATACGATAAGAATTTTGATGCAAAGTTTTTCAAGCCGTGGTACGGTAGCAGGTTCTCAAGTGTAAATGAGGTGAGCAGCTATTGGAAAGATAACTACGATGACCTGTACAGAAAGTCCGATTTGTTCACAAAGGCTTTTTATGCCAGCACATTGCCGCCAGAGGTGGTTGAGGCAGTGGCAGCAAACCTGTCCATTCTCAAATCGCCTACAGTGCAAAGGCAATTCGATGGCCGTCTCTGGAATTTCGAAGGTTGTGGCGATTCGTGGGGCTGCTGCCACGGTTCTTGCACCCATGTGTGGAACTACGCACAGGCCATACCACATCTTTTTCCAGCGCTGGAAAGAAGCCTCAGGCACACGGAATTCTTTGAAAATCAAAATGCTCAGGGTCATCAGAATTTTCGGGCAACATCACCTATCAGAGTAAATGATCATAATTTCCATGCGGCAGCTGATGGCCAGCTTGGAGGCATTATGAAAGTGTACAGAGAGTGGCGCATTAGCGGAGACAATGTGTGGGTTGGCAAAATGTTCCCGCTGGTGAAGTCTAGTATGGACTTTTGTATTCGTACGTGGGATCCATCGGAAAAGGGGATACTGGAAGAGCCACATCACAACACCTACGATATTGAATTCTGGGGGCCGGATGGCATGCACATGAGCTTTTATGTGGGAGCGCTCAATGCGCTGGTGGCTATGGGTAAGTTCCTGGGCAAAGATGTTGGAAAGTATGAACAACTGGCCGGTCAGGGGAAGGCCTTTATGGAAAGTGAGCTGTACGATGGGGAATATTTCATTCAAAAAATAAAGGTGGATGGGCTTAAGGCCCCGAACCCTATTGAAGCTTCAGCGATCAGTATGGGAGGCCAATACTCTGATGAGGCCAGACAACTGCTGGAAGAGGAGGGGCCGAAGTATCAATATGGAAATGGCTGCCTTTCGGATGGTGTACTGGGTGCATGGATTGCCAGGGTGTGCGGGCTCGATGACCCTATTGATCCTGGCAAGCTAAAGAGCCATTTGCTGGCGGTGCATAAATACAATCTAAAAGACAACCTAAGCGACCATGCCAATCCCCAGCGGCCCACCTTTGCTCTGGGAAACGATGGGGGGCTGTTGCTCTGCTCGTGGCCAAAGGGAGGAAAGCTTTCACTGCCTTTTGTCTACAGCGATGAGGTATGGACAGGTATCGAATACCAGGTGGCCGCTCACCTGATGGAAATGGGTGCCGTGGAGGAGGGGCTTGAGATTGTTCGCACGTGCCGGGATCGGTACGATGGCCGGGTGAGGAATCCTTTCAACGAATATGAATGTGGAAGTTGGTACGCCAGGGCACTCTCAAGCTACGGCATGTTGCAAGGGTTGACAGGCGTGCGCTATGATGCTGTCGACAAAACGCTTTATGTAGATTCCAGAATAGGTGACTTTACCAGCTTCCTTTCGACGGAGAACGGCTTTGGTACTGTTACTCTAAAGGGTGGTCAGCCGTCTTTGGATGTAGTTTATGGGGAAATTTCAGTGGATAAGGTGATGGTATCGGGCAAAGAAGTTACTCTGGCCTAATAAAGATGTTGACTGTTCAGAAGGAACATATTATTTCCCTGCGTTACACCATGAAAGATGATCAGGGAGTGCTGCTGGAGGACAGAATGAGCGGCAGGCCCGTTGAATTTCTATATGGTTCAGGAGACATCTTGCCGGAGCTCGAATCCAACCTGTCGGGAATGGCACCCGGTGACGTGGCTAACCTTAGCTTCTCTACAGAGCTCGGCAGCTCATTGGTGTCCTATTTTTTTGAGGTGGTGGTTGAAGGTGTACGAAAAGCTACCGATAATGAGATCGCAAATGGAAGACCTGAAGGGTTGAAAGAAAATAAGGACTGTGGGCCAGGGTGTGATTGCTGGTAGTGTCTTTATTGCACTTCATTAGGAGGAGCTGTCATTTGTACTTTGATCTCTGCTCGTCTGTTTTTCGAATGGTCGTCTTCGCCGCAATCTACTCCATCAGAACAAGTGTTCAGCAAAAGAGACTCACCAAATCCTTTGCCCTTCATTCGGGATTTGTTGACACCATTCGCAGCAAAATAGTCGAGTACGGTGGCAACCCTGCGATCGGACAGCTTTTGGTTGTATTCTACCGTTCCCCGGGAGTCGGCATGGGCTGTCACATTAAGTGTTGATTTAGGAAATCGCTTGAGCGTTTTCAGTATGTCAGCAAGCTCTGGGTAAGCTTCAGTGCTGAACCGGTATTTGTCAACGTCAAAGAATACTGTGGTCTTATCAACAAAAACTTCTTCGAGCACCAGGTCGTTGAGGAGCTCGCCATAGTAGATATTATCTGTTTTCAGTTTATATCCTTCGGGAAGGAAGCCTTCATTGGTGGCATCTATTCTGTATTTTTCGTTCGGATAGACCAAAAACGCATATACTCCCTCAGTATCCGTTTGTACTGATTGCTGGGTGCCTGTGGCAGTGTTCGTTATTGTCACCAGAGCACCTTCAATGACCGACTGCGACTCGTTGCTGTAAATTTTTCCCTTTACAAACAATTCATTCTTCCAGAGTTTCAGTTTGATGCTGTCGTAGCCAATTCCTTTGTCGTAGGTCGAGTATACAAGTGATTCCAGTTGAGAATATCCATCCTTTTTTACTGAGAACGTGTAGTTTTTATCATAAAACAAATCAATTTTGAACTCTCCGTTCTCATCGGCAGTAATATTGGTCGTTTGCTCGTCTTCGGCATTAGAGATTGAGATGCTGGCACCTGAAACTGTTTTGGCACTGTCAACAAGTTCGTACACACTGCCAGTAACAAAGTAGTAGTTGGTTGTAAAGGCATAAAGATCGTCGAGGCCAGCACCCTCCGGACGGTTGGAGGCTATATATCCCTTTCTACCGCTGTCGTCAATCAGAATCGAGAAGTCATCGTGGGCGGAATTGAGTGGTGCCCCCATGTTTACGGCGTTGGTAAACGAACCATGTTGTCTGTAACTGATATAAACGTCAAGACCTCCAAATCCCCCGAGGCCTGTTGAGGCAAAGAAAAGTGTGGAATCGTTGTGCATGTAGGGGTAAAACTCTTCTTCTGCCGTGTTGACTTCCGGCCCCAGGTTTTCAGGAGCTGACCATTTCCCGTCTTTCAAATGCGAGACATAGATGTCGGACTTTCCAAATCCACCCGGCATGTTGGAGGCGAAGTAGATGCTCGTACCATTGGCATTCAGGGTAGGATGGCCTACTGAGTAATCTTCGCTATTGAACGGAAATGCCTGGACGTTGTCCCAGGTGCCGTCCGCATTGCAGTCGGCAAAAAAGATTTCAAGATTGATGAGCCTGGCACCGTTTTTTACGGAGGTGTTTTTAGGGTTATTTCTTGTAAAGGCGACCTTTTTTTTCTCACTGTAAAACCACAAGGGGCCATCATGAAACTTTGATTTCAGCAGGTCTCCGTATGCCAGGGGGTGGACGCTTTCTAATATTTCGATAGAGTCGAGCGGTACTTCAAAGTATTTGAGCATCACCTCGTCGTCGTTGTGGGCGGTGGAGGGCTGGTATTGGATCATTGTCTCTTGTTTTCTGGAAGAGACGAAGATCAGCTGGGTTCCTTTGAGTTGTGGTGAGAACTCAGACTGCGGTGAATTAATTGCCAGACTGTTTATTTCGTACAGTTCAGGGTTCCTTTGGTAGTAGTCAATATTCTTGAGAAAGGCTAGCTTAAGCTCACTTCCCATCATATTTCCGTGATTTTCCAGAATTCGCTGATACCATTTTTTTGCTTCCGAATAGTTTCCATTCTTTCTCAATACTTCGGCATATAATAGCTTCACTTTCGGCTCGGTGCCCGCACTGTCAACGAGTGCTGCCAGCCATGATTCGGCAGATGACGAATCGTCCAGCTTCATGTAGCATTCCGCCACTCTTAGCTGTGCCTGCTTATTGTCAGGAACTTTGTCAAGCTCCTTCAAATAGTAATATTGCGCTGTTCGGTAGTCGAGGTAGTGAAAGGCTTCATCAGCCTTAGACATGTTGCTTTTAAACAGTGAAGAGATGTTGGCGCCTTGTGCCATTAATTGCGTCAGGCAGCTCATCAAAACGATGGTGATGGCTAGGTGCTTCATGTTAGAAGTATCGTGGCGTGATTACGCCATATTTTCTATACTTAAATCGATAATTGAGTAACATTTCATGAGATCCCAGCTCCACCGACCTGATTGGACTAGTAGTGATGGCATAAGAATACCCGACACTCAGCTGGTCAGTCACCTGCACCTGCACGATGAGATCCAATGCGTTTCCAACTTTGTAAGACAATCCTGCCCAGAGAATTTCGTCGAGTAAAAAATTGGCATTCACATCAAGCTCAATAGGTCTTTGGTCTAACATTTTAAACAAAAAATTGGGCTTAAATTTTATCTGGTTGGTAAGTGTTAGCATATAACCTCCCGTTAAAATGATAGGAAAATTTTGGTACACAGTCTTTAAGTCTGTGCCCCTGTCAAAGACGTTGTTGACGAGGTGTGGCATTGAGAGACCTATATAATACTTCTCATCTGTAAAAAATGCTCCTAGTCCAAAATTGGGGCGCATTTGTCTGATATCTTCCTGAAATACCGGATCAGATGATTGGAACTGATTTAGCTGGCTGTAATTGGCTCTGTAGGAAATCAGCCCAGCCTGGGCTCCCATTGACAGGTATTTTCTGTCGCCGAACTTTATCCTGTAAGCGTAAGCAAGGTGTGCGCCCGTTTGACTGATTACACCAAATTTGTCGTGAATGAAGAGCGCTCCCAGGGCGACGTTTTTGTTAAACAACGGAGCGTGCCCTGAAAAAGTCTGGGTATTGGGGGCGCCTTCCAGCCCAACATTTTGAAACCGGGAAATGACCGTGGCGCTAAGCACTTCATGGCTGCCTGCATAAGCAGGGTTAATGGCCAATCCATTGAACATATATTGTGCATAGGAGGCCGCCTGCTGCGCTTGCAATGATCCAGATGACCACAGCAGGGAACCGAGTATATAGATGACTTTTCTCAATCAATTATTCTTCAGAACTACAAATCCACTGTAAGTTTTACCCGACTGGCCAAGGGAGATCACGTAGAAATAGGTGCCGTCGGCGAGCTTGTCACCTCCAAGCCCTTTGTTCGATTGGCCCGTCCATACCCGTTCGTTATTGTCGTAACTGGTTGTTTCAAAAACTATGTTGTTGAATCGGTCGAATATCCTGACCTGGTTGTTGATGTAGAAATCAATCCCCTCAATCCGCCAGTAGTCGTTAATACCGTCTCCGTTAGGGGAAACCGCTTCATACACAGTGAACGGGAGGTCTTCGACGATAAACACAGCTACACCCTGGCTAAAGTTGTTTGGCTCGGCCGTATCACTGATTTGATAAACAAGCGAATCAATACCCATAAATGTTGAGTTTGATCGGTATGATACTGAACCATCCTGGAACATAGTCAGGCTTCCGTTGCCCGGCTCTACTACAGGGGTTGTGCTCAGGAGAATATCATCACCCTCCACGTCAATATCGTTCTCCAGAATGTTGATAGAGAAGTCTTGATTTCGCAGTACTCTTAGCGTATCTCTGTTGGCCAGGGGAACATCGTTTACTGGCGCAATTGCTATCTCAATGACGAGCTTTCCGCAAAGAGCAGGGTTTCTATCGTCGCATATTTCTATTTCCCAATAGGCTGTCCCATTGTAGTCAGTTGAGGGCATGTAATCAAAACAGAATGTATTAGCGCCAGACCTGGTCAGCGCACCACCGCCGCTGATGTTGTCGAGCCGATTGAGGGAAATCTGATCTCCGTCCGGATCCAGGGCCTCGAAACAAAAGTTGACTGCTATGTCTTCCAGTGTGGACACCCTTAACGTGTCGGCAGGAGCGCCATTAACCAAACCCAAAGGAGGATTGTTAATTTCTATAACATTTATTGTAATCAGCCCAGTGCCACAAATCGAAGCATCGGCCGTGTCACAAATAGTGACTTCCACAATATCTTCGCCGATAAAGTCCTGAGGCGGGGTGTAGTCAAAGCAAAGATCATTCGCAACTCTGTTGTTCACTGACCCGATTGAGCTTACCGAAGTGCCTGAAGTAAATACATGTGTATTGCCTTCTTCATCAGTTACTTCAATGCAAATTGGTGTCGTCACATTTTCTGGCACATCTACTGTTTTGCTTACCACAGTTGGAGGGGTGTTTTCGGGGGTAACGTCGATAATAGCTATGAGGCTGCCACATAAAGAAGGCACCCCGTCATCGCAAATCACAACATCCCATACCGAACGACCGATGAAGTCGTTCACGGGAGAGAAAGTGAAGCAGAAAGTACCGGTGTTATTAGCTACGAGAGAACCCTCGCCCTCTTTGTTGGTAATGCTTTGAAGCGCCACATTGTTGCCTTCCGGGTCGACTACGTCAAAGCAGAAGTCCACGGGGATGTTTTTGGGAGTGCTGATGATCAAAGTGTCTGCCGGAACGCCATTGACCAGCTCAACGGGCGGCTCGTTCACATCCACAACGGTGATTTTTACGGGTGCCACCAGGCAAACTGAGTTATCCGATTCGTCGCAGATGGTTACCTCAATTTCATCTTCGCCAATAAAGCCCTCAGGTGGCGTGTAGTCGAAGCACAAGTCATCCAATGCCCCATTAGCAATGGTTCCGATAGCGCCGGTGGACGTTGCGCCGGTCAGGTAATTTGTATTTCCTTCCACATCGGTTACCTCAATGCATATTTGAGTGGTCATTTTCTCGTTAACCTCAAATTCCTGGGTTACGAGAACGGCCGGGTCGTTGACCGGTGTTACCTCTATAATTGCCTGAAGTGTGCCACAAAGTGATGGAGACGCATCATCACAAATTTCTATGTCCCATGTTGAGGTGCCGGAAAAATTGGCGGCTGGTGAAAATGTGAAGCAGAAACCCTCGCCTTCAGCTGCCACCAGTGTGCCTCCTCCTGAAGTATTTGACACGGATTGTACAGAAATGTTATCACCTTCAGGGTCGGTAGCGTCGAAGCACAGCAACAAAGGTACATCTTCCGGGGTTGTCAGGTTTAGTGTCTCCACAGGCAACGAATTGACCTCGGGAACCGGCGGTTCATTGACATCAACCACAATTACTGTTATGTAGGCCGTTGTACATACCGAATTGTCGAGTATGTCGCACACTATTACCTCTACTTCATCTTCTCCAATGAAATCGGTGGGTGGAGTATAATCGAAACACAAGCTCTGAGCCGTCCCCAGGCCGATTGTGCCGATGCTTCCCACCGACAACCCACTGGTCACATAGTGATCGTCACCTTCCGGGTCATTAACCTCTACGCAAATAGAGGAGGTTGTTTTTTCCGGCACTTCTACCGTAAGGTCAGTACTGCCATTGATCAAGACCTCCGGTGGATAATTAAATGGATTCACAGTGACAATGACTTTGATTTCACCACACTTTGGAGTGACCGGATCGCTATCGTCACAGATTGTCAAAGTCCATTCTGATTGACCAACAAAGCCGGTTTCGGGGGTGAACCTGAAGCAAAATGTCCTGTTTGCTGAAGGCGACCCTGAAAAGCCAGAGAGGTATTCAACTGTTGAAGCGTCAGTTGTGAGCTGGGAAGCACTGGCAAACGAAATGATATCACCGGCATCGGGATCTTTGGCAGTGAAGCAAAAGTCCACGTATTGATTTTTGTTTGTTGTAACGCTAAGGTCTTCTCCAGCCACTCCATCATCACCGAGGATGACGGGCTCTTCAGGAACATCTAACACGTTGATGGTGATAATGCCTTCGTCAAACAATGTTGCATCCCCCGAATCGCTCACTTTCACAGTTACCTCATCATTGCCAAGGAAGCCGCTGTTTGGGGTATAGTCAAAAGAAAAATTGCCTGTAATAGTGCTCGTGGCATTGGCGGAAGTGGCGGAAGTGAAAGTGAGAGGATCGGACTCCAGATCGGTTACGTTGAATGAAATACCCGTGGTTTCCTTTTCATTTACATCTACCGTTTTCTCCACAACCACCGGTGGGTCGTTGACAGGATTGATAGTAATGTGAATTGTAATGTCAATGCATTGGCCATCAACACCAGGCGTCGGTTGGTCACATACATTTACTGTAAATTGATCGGTACCACTCACATCGTCATTTGGGGTGTAAATCAGGCAAAGGGAATTTGATGGGTGATTGGTCACTACTCCCAGGCCATTGACAGGAAGAGTATTAGAATTGATTACAACTAAATCGGACTCAGGATCCTGTATGTCGAGGCAAATTTCGATCGGTGAGTCTTCGTCAAATTCAAAAAAAAGCTCAGTTACAGAGTTGCCGTCTTCGTCCAAAACTACCGGCGGGTTGTTGTACCCATCGAAATTGATATAGCTGTTTGAATAGGTGTTGCTCCATGCAAGGCCGTCGAAGACCCTGAAGGATAGCTGTCGGGCGACTTGGTTTATTACGGGAGCTGTGTTGACGTAGACAACCTCCCGAAGTGCGGTTTGATAGGCCGTTATTGAGGCGGTTCCCTCAATTGTCAAAATTCCGCCGGAGAAACTGGTTGCGTTGATGATGCCGTTGATGTCAGTGAACTGGAGTTCTTCGAAAGCGCCGTCTAATAAGTTGATGATCCTTATTTCTGCTTTTTCAAACGTGGTATTGTCAACATCAGAAACTGTGACGGATTGATTTGCCTGGATAGTCCCACCCCCGGATGGATAGGTGACGGTATTTGGATTGTTGCCTCCTGTCACCGGGGCGTCATTTACCGGCACCAGTGCAATGTTGACTTGAACTGTGTTGCTCACACCACCAGGATAACCATCGTCGATCACGAATTGTACGGTTCTTGTGGCCGAAGAAGGGTTTTGACTGCCGTTAAAGTATTTAATGCTTCGTAAGGCTGCCGCATAATTCTCAAGCGTTACCTTTTCGGATGAGGTAAGCGTTAAAACACCGCTGCCCCCATCGAAAACGCCGGTAATTTCGGGGAGGTTTGTAAACTGAAGCACATCTTCTCCACTCACATAATTACCGCTGATAGTTATCTGAGCGTCAACTATGACGGTGGTTCCGACAGGGTAGTCGGCTTCAGGAGGATACGATACCGCCATGGCCGGATCGATGATAAGGGCTGCATCTCCTTCTGTGAAGCTGGCATCAGTGAGGCTGGCCGTCAAAACAGGGGGGTAGTTGGGTACAACCACCACTTCTACCAACACTACTTCATTGTCAGGATCGGTGTTGTTGGTATTGGAACCGCAAGTGCCTGGCAGTTGGGCGACCGCAGAAAGTAACATGCCTCCTACCAACGAATCGTCAAATGTAATAGACCATAGTCCTTCGGCATCAGCAATAGCTGTCTTGGTATCAATAGGAGTGCTGGCAGACGCATCCTGATAAAGCTTTATAGTTACTGTGGCCGTTGGCTCAGCGGTGCCTGTGATAAAGTCATCCCCTTCCCTGATTGGGGTATCAAAAGCAGGCTTTTCTGTTACTCCTTCCAAAAAGCCTCCTCCTCCTTCGGAAAGATTGCCAAGGTTGGTAGGGCATTGGTTCTCCGACAATGCTGTCATCGCATCAAATAGCGACGCATAGTCTTCGTCATTCACTCCGCCGATATCCGAAATGTTGCCACTCATGGCGCAGGTAGCGTTGTTGTTTGTTAGTGCAATAAACCTGATTTCTGTGGCTGTGGTAATACCAAACTGAGAGGTCAGGTCAGCGAAAGGGACGTAAAAATCGTAGAAATAAGAATATTGATTGCAGCTAACAATATCGCCAATAGCCCTTTGGTGATAAGTGCCAATTGGGTAAGACAACACAGCCGAGCAATTGTTGTTGCCTCCATCAATATCGTACACCCTTACGCCATGGGAGACTGCGGAAGGCCCCCTTATTAAGGTAATGTCAATTTCAAAGCCAGGGTTTCTTGATCCCTCCACATAATCAGGATCGGAGGGGCCGAGTAGCCCGTCTGTATCGATCAGCACGGAATAACCCGGAACATTTTGCTTATTGTTTGCTACCCTAAAGCGAAAGATAAGGTTGCCGTCCTTGAGAATTGCATAAGCCGAGTAGCCTTGCGAATCTGGAGTCAAGTCAGTGTTGCTGCATGAAGGGCCCGCCGCATCGCCAATCACGTCACCATCTCCAACTTTGGGCAAACCAAACATAGCAAATTCAAACTGGTCAGGTGTGTAGCCAGCGTTTGCGTCGAAGCCAGCAGTAGTGGCGGAGACATAGCCGTCACCATTTGGATCGAACACAGCATCGTTTCCGTGCAGTTCGATTTGGCCAAACTGAGCATGTGCAGTCAGGCATTCCAAAAAGAATGCCAAGGTCAATAGTATCTTATAGCGGAACATTCAGTTATCACTTCACACCTTGCCACTACCGTAAATTCGATCTGTGCAGAAATCTGCTCATATACCAACAGTTTGAAGCCTTTTTATTGCAGCTTCTTCTTGTTAGTAATCAGAAAAGAATCAGAAGTCTAGCGACTGTGAGATTTTGGTGAACAAAAATGAATAAATATTCCAGCCAGTCCGTTTGTAAAAATTACCAGTCGTTTTCGCCAACTACTTAGGCTTTATTTAAAATCAAGCGCCATAGTTGGTGTATGTACAGTGAAAGTTAGGTAATATTAATGAAACCGGCAAGTCATGGGGCGCAGTGAAGTTTTGTTTCTTGAACATAAAAAAAGTCCCACTTGGAAAAGAGGGACTTTTAATGCGTAGTGATAAATGACAAATAACTATTTAGAGGTTAAAGTTATGCCAACCACTGCACCAGTTACGTCCTCTCCGTCGTTTGGCTTGCTTATGATATACAAGTCATGAAGTTTTCCGTCAGTTACTGGTTCGAAATTGATAGTGAACATGCTGGCGTTCATTCCAGCAGCAGATGAGGTTCCTGATGTCGACGATGCTTCGCCGATTTTTTTGCCGTCAACAGCATCAAGGCGAACTTCGAACGTATAGCCTTTGGCCATCGGTTGCTGGCTACCAGTCATGAAGTCGGCGCCGGTAACATTGGTCAGGTCTATTTTGCTAAGGCTGAATGATCCTGCCGCATTAGGCAATAGCAGCAGATTCATACCATTGAATGACATGGTTGTGTAGCCGTCAAGCTTACTCGCCTTTGTCAAATCCAATTTACTGCTTCTCAGTCTCAAAGTAGATGAGCCAACCAGAGGTTTGATATTGGCACCACCCTTGTCGGTATAGCTGGCCCTAATGATCAATGACCCATTGTCCATTGGCTTTTTGTCCAGCGTAGGCTTCAGCGATCCGGTTGCAGGAAGTGACTTGGTTGTCTTGCCACCATCGGCAAGGGAAAGCACCCATGAAATGATGGTTTTCGCATCACTTTCTGAAAGCCCAGGATGAGCTGCCATGGCAGTTTCACCCCACACGCCAGATCCACCGTTCATGACTTTTTGAGCCAGTTTGTTAATGGCATCCGGATCGTCTTTGTATCGCTTCGCCACATCCACGTAGGCTGGGCCAATCGATTTTTCAGCCTCTTTATGGCAGGCCTTACAGTCAAGGGAGTTCATCATGTTCTTTCCGATCATGTTCTCGGAAATTACCTGATGGCCTTGTGTGGCTTCTGCCTGGTCGGTGCTTTCAATGTAATCTGCCGAAACAAACAGGCTTGCCATATCTGGTTCCGAGGCGTCGTCACTGTCGCTCACGCTTACGGCATACTCCACATTTTTTCCGGGGAAATAGAATGACTTGTTGCCCTTCACGCTAATTGTTACGTCAGGAGCTGCATTGCCAGCATAAACCGAAATTGAATTGCTCTTCGCTGTCAGTTTTGCCGGGTCACTCGCCTCTACCGTGATGGCATAGTCGCCAATTTTAGAGTAGGTATAGGTAACTTCAGGAACCGTTGTCTGCTTCGTTTCTCCGTTGCCAAAATCCCATGTATAGGAAAGCTTGTCTCTTTCAGGGTCGCTGGCTTTTGCAGTTACAGTTACTTCCAGCGGCAGCGTGCCCGAGCTCTTATTAACAGCTATTTGCTCTACCGAAGGTGCTCTGTTGCCGCCGTTAAAGTCCACTCTGGAAAGTGCAGCATCAGCATTTTTTGCGAACCAGCCGTTGCCATATTCAAGCAAGTAGAATTTTCCGTCAGGCCCTACTTCCATATCAATGAGTGAATTGAATTTGGTGTGCTCCATGAAAGGCTCCATTTTCTCATAGTCGCCATTAGGGTACATGGTCACAGCTTTGATCCAACCACGGATCCAGTCGTAGATGAAAAGTTTGCCATTGTAGTAGTCAGGGTATCTCGTGGCGGCGGGGAACATGTCAGTATAATAGACGGGCCCGGCCATTGCGTTTCTTCCACCGGTGGCTACCTGTGGGAACTCCTTTGAAGCAGCATATGGATACCAGATAAATGGTGGTGCTACCGGGGGCAATTCTTTGATGCCGGTATTGTTTCTTGAGTTGTTCACCGGATGCTCGGGGTCAAACAATTCACCCGATTTTCCTGTGGCATAGTCATATTCCCTGTACGGGTAGTTTTTACCTACAAACATTGGCCAGCCAAAGTTTCCGGCCTTGCGGGCCTGGTTCAGTTCATCATAACCACGTGAGCCCCGCACTTCCATGCTGTCGTTGGCAGCGTCAGGTCCTACTTCGCCCCAATAGAGGAAGCCGGTTTTTTGATCGACTGATATTCTGTAGGGGTTTCTATTGCCCTGAACATATATTTCCGGCCGGGTACCTTCAGTGCCTACAGGGTAAAGGTTGCCTTCAGGTATTTCATAAGATCCATCTTCTTTCACCCGAATACGCATGATTTTTCCACGCAGGTCATTGGCATTGCCTGAGCTTCTTCTTGCATCATACTGCTCATGCCCTGGTCTGTCGTCGAGCGGGCCAAAGCCATTGTTTACATATTTGCCACCTGGTTCATTAAAGGGTGTAGAGTTGTCACCAGCCGAAACATAGAGTAGCCCGTCTTTGTCGAAGGCAATTGAGCCACCAGTGTGGCAGCATATTTGGCGTTGAGAGTAGAACTCAAGTACAACGACTTCTGATTCCAGGTCTACCTTGTCATTTGCAAACTTGAATCGGGAGAGCCTGTTGACCGAAGTGTCTTTCGGACTGTAGAAAATGAACACATTATTGTTTGTAGCAAAGTTGGGGTCTTTCTGAATGCCCAACACGCCTTCTTCAGCATTCACTCCCTTCACGCCGCTCTGATGATAAACGTCAAGCTTAGCCGCCTCAGTAACCTTTCCTGTACTGTTTTTGTAGAGCAGTATTTCACCCCTTCTCTGGGCAACTAAAATGTCAAAGTTAGGGAGAATGGTCATTTCGGTGGGCTCGTAAAAAACACCACCTTCAGCAAGCATTGTTTTTGTGAACCTGTTTTCCTCGGGTGCTCTCAGGCTGGTTGCTTTTGAGTAGTCAAGTTCGCTGTTGTCGCCAATGGCGTACTGAATGCCTGCCAGTATATGCTTAAGGTAGAGGTCTTCTGTGTAGGACTCATCTGTATGGCCCAGGGCTGTGTAGTAGGCACGGCCTCCGTCATAGTCGTGGTACCACGCCATCGGGTGGTTGCCTATTTTCGCTCCGCCCTCGTAGCTATCCTCGTCAATTGTCATTAGCACATGAGTGTCGGGGTTCAGGTTTCTATAGCTATAGAATTCATCCGTTTTTGTCCACTTTTCAGGCAAGAAGCTTGTGCTTGGGTGCGACTTGTCGACGATGTTGAGTACACCTTCCTGCACATTGGGGCTCTTGTCATTGATGCCTGGGTGATCGAGGAAGTAGCCGCCCGCCAATCTGCCGTACCATGGCCAGTCGTATTCAGTGTCGGCAGCGGCATGGATACCCATGTAACCTCCGCCGGCCTGGATATATCTTTCAAAATCAGCTTGCTGGTAGTGATTGAGCACATCACCAGTGGTGCTGAGGAATACAACGGCTGAGTAGTTCTTCAGGGAGTCTTCGTTGAAGTAATCTGCATTGGTAGTTGTATCCACTTCAAAACCGTTTTCAACACCCAGTTTTTGTATGGCTGCTATGCCAAAAGGAATGGAAGTGTGGTGCCAACCGGCGGTTTTACTGAAGACTAAAACTTTAGCAGGCCCTGATTTTTTTGAGCAGGAAAGGAAAGTCAGCGCTAAAAAAGCCACCAGGAAAAGGCTTTTTATGATAGACAAAGGGTGTTTCATCGAACGTAATTTTTATGGGTATGAGACGATTGAACTTAGCTTAATATGTTTCATCAACACAATAAACCGAAATTATGTATAAAAACTTCCCAAGATAAAAGATAGGATCGTAAAAATGGCGTTTTTGCATTTCACAAAACGGTTTTTTTACAAATGGTGACATTTTCAGGGTGACTCATCAAGTTTCTGCGGTATTACATTCTGTCAGGTAAAAATGTTTTTCAAGCATTGAAATTAAATACTTGCCGCCCGCCCGTCAGGATAGTGCAGGATGCTTCCAAATTCTCTATCTTCTAGCTTCAAAAGATTTAGAACACACCTACCTACATTATGACGAATCAATCAAAGGCAACACCGGCTGCAGCTTCAGAGGAATACGAAAGAGAGCCAGTGCCTGCATCGGCACAGAAGGGATGGACAAGCTTCCTGGGAATGTATGCCGGGGAGCATGCCGCAGGCACAGAGTTTGTCATCGGCCCTTTGTTTCTTACAGCTGGGGTTAGCGCTTTTGATTTGCTCATTGGCCTACTGCTGGGCAACTTCATGGCGGTGTTGAGCTGGCGTTATCTCACTGCTGAACTAGCGGTGAAATACCGCACCACGCTATATTTCCATTTGGAGAAAATAAGTGGAAGAAATCTGGTCATTGTCTACAACCTGGCCAACGGTATTCTGTTCTGCTTCCTGGCCGGCTCTATGATTACTGTGTCGGCCACCGCCGTTGGTATTCCTTTCAATATGGACATGCCCAAACTTACTGACACGATGCCAAATGGAATTACGTGGGTGGTGATCGTGGTAGGCCTGGGTGTCGTTATTTCTTTGATTGCTGCCAAAGGCTATAACACAGTATCCAAAGCAGCCAACTGGATGTCGCCGGTGATCGTGCTGGGTTTTGTGGCAGCGGGCATTGTGGCAGCCAATCAGCTTGGTGTAAGCTCTTTTTCAGACTTTTGGAATATTTGGGGAGAAGGCACTGAGCCTTTTCCTGGCCAAATCAAATACACATTCTGGCACGTAGCCATCTGGTCGTGGTTTTGCAACGCTGCCGTTCATATTGGTATGTCGGATCTTACAGTTTTCAGATTTGCGAAAAAGGCAAGTTCAGGCTGGACTACTGCGGCAGGAATGTACGTTGGTCACTACATGGCATGGATAGCCGCCTGCTTGCTTTATGCGGTGTATTTGAGAGCCCCTGAAACACAGGCCATTTTGGCTAGTGGCGAGGCGCCGTCGGTAGCGCCCGGGCCATTGGCGTACAATGCACTTGGGATTTTTGGCGTCATCGTGGTCATTCTTGCTGGCTGGACGACAGCTAACCCCACCATCTATAGAGCTGGACTGGCTTTCCAGGCAATCATGCCGAAGGTGTCAACTTTTTGGGTGACGATCCTGGCAGGCGCACTGGCAACAATTGCCGGTCTGTTTCCGGCGTTTGCCATGAAGCTGCTGGACTTTGTGGCAGTATACGGATTTATACTAGCGCCGGTAGGAGCTATCATCGTGTTTGAACACTTCTTTGCTAAAAATTGGGGCATACAAACATTCTATGCTGAGAAATCAGGCATTGGCTTCAACATTGCAGTATTTGTTGCATGGGTATTTAGTGTCGGCTTGTTTTATTTTATATCTGTTCAAAAAGGCGTGTTTCTTAGCTTTTTGACACTTCCAGCATGGTTGCTCTGTGGCTTTCTTTATCTGTTCATAAGCAAACTTACACAGAAGAAAGGCCTGTGATTTGAGGGGCGGTTTGCGTTGTACTGATGGAAAGGGTATTTTAAGATTTTGTTGTTAACAAAACACATACCCTATACCTACACATGCTTACACTACTAATTATTCTGGTGGCGCTGGCTTTCATACTGATTGCCATTACAAAGTTTGACATCCACCCCTTTCTTGCACTTTTTGTTGGTGCTATCGGCTACGGGCTCCTGTCCGGTATGTCGCCCGACCTCATCCTGAAATCCATCACCGATGGTTTTGGCGGAGTGCTCGGCAGCATTGGTTTATTGATCCTGCTAGGTGTAATGATTGGCACCTTCCTGGAAAAAACAGGCGGTGCCCTGGTGATTGCTCAAAAAATACTTTCGTGGATTGGAGAAAAGTCAGTTATGCTGGCCATGATGATTTGCGGCTATATCCTGTCAATACCAGTCTTCGGTGACAGCACGTTCATCATGATGAACCCAATAAGTAAGTCGCTCTCCTTTAAAGGGAAGGTACCTTACGCAGCCACAACCGTCGCCCTTACGTTAGGTGCAACGGCCAGTCACTCGCTGGTTCCGCCAACCCCCGGCCCGATAGCAACAGCTGGTATTCTTAATGCTGATTTAGGTATGGTTATTTTCTGGGGCCTGATTATCAGCATCACCACACTGATTCCAAGCTACTTTTTTGTGAAGAAGTTCGTGATGAAGATTCCATTGGAGCCGGTTTTTGCAGCCAGCGAAACCGAGGAGAAAATTGGCAAACACCCGTCGGCCATCAAGTCGTTTCTACCCATCGTCATTCCGTTACTGTTGATTGTATTGGCCTCTATAGCCAAGTATCCTACCAAGCCGCTGGGTGAAGGTGCTGTTATCACAGTGATATTATTTATAGGAAGCCCTGTGATTGCACTTCTGCTCGGAGCTTTCTTGTCTTTTGCGCTGCCGGAGAAGTTTGATAAAAAGGTCTTGTCCTCAACTGGCTGGATTGGTGAGGCCTTGAAAATTGCTGCTCCGGTAATTTTAATCACAGGTGCTGGCGGCGTGTTTGGAAAGATGCTACAGAACTCAGGCATTGCCGACCTTGTAAGCACTGGATTGAGTGGAGCCAGTTGGGGGATTTTCCTTCCCTTCCTGATAGCTTTTTCTTTAAAAACGGCTCAAGGGTCTTCCACTGTGGCCATGATCACAACGGCCTCTATTATAGCGCCATTGCTAAGCACTCTTGGTCTTGATTCGGAAACGATGCGGGTGTTTGCCGTGCTGGCTACAGGCGCTGGTGCCATCGCCATTTCCCACGCCAACGACAGCTTCTTCTGGGCCATGACGCAGCTTTCAGGCATGACTATTAAACAAGGGAATCAGTCGCACAGCCTGGGCACATTCATTATGTCGTTCACGGCCATTATGATGATCTACTTGATCACACTTTTCATTTAAAACTTCCAACCCTCCAAGTGGTTGCAAACCCTTGGAGGGTTGAAATATGATCTACCTGGCTGTCCATCCGCCGTCAACAGCAATCAAAGAGCCCACCATATAGGTGGCGGCATCGCTGGCAAGGAAAATGGCTGCTCCCTGGATTTCTTTCAGCTCGCCCCAGCGCTCAAGGGCCGTGGCGCCGATAATGAATTTCTTACCATCTTCTGTGCCGGCAATGGGAGCGTTCATTTCTGTGAGGAAAGGCCCTGGGCAAATGGCATTTACCGTGATGTTGAATGGGGCAAACTCAAGCGCCAGGGCACGAGTCATTTGTACAATAGCTCCTTTACTTGAAGCATACGGCGTGCGGTTTGGAACCCCCACCAGGCCAAGTGTACTTGCCATGTTGATGATGCTGCCTCTTTTCGCCTTTTTCATGTAGGGAGTTACTGCTCTGTTGCAAAGCCATGTGCCATTCACATTTACCTCCATCACTTTATTGAAGTCGGCGAGGGAAAGCTCGTCGATGGGGCCACGGATATTAATACCGGCACTGTTGATCAGGATGTCGATGCGGTCAAAGGTGTCCATAGCCGCTTTGGCCATGGCTTCAGTTTGCGCCTGGTTGGTCACGTCGGCAGCAAATGAAATGGCTTTGACGCCGTAGGAGCTGCTGATTGTTTTGGCGGCTTCTTCGCCGTCTTTCTCGGTGCGGTTCACCAACATGATATTGGCACCAGCAGAGGCTAGTCCTTCAGCAATGGCCAGCCCCAGGCCCTTGGAGCCTCCTGTGATGATGGCGGTTCTGCCTGTAAGATCGAATAGTTTAATGCCGGGTAGTTTTTCTGTAGTCATCAGAGATTTGTCAAGTTTTAATAATGGTCAAAAAGCACTTGCCTCAGGGTCTATTTCAGTAGGCATTGAGTAAGAATATTTTATGAAGTGCGCCTCAAGCGCAAGCCTCATAAGTTCTCGTTGCAAACGAGAACCATGTACCTATCTAATATTCAAATTGCTTGCACTGTATTTCAGGCAGGCCAGGTTGTTTTCTTCTTCAAATGCAAGCCTCTGTTCAGCTGTGAGTCCAGCCACCGTTGGTAGAGGTGTTTGCGAAGTCTTTTCTTTCACCATGCTCAAAGTATTTGCCAGGTACTTGCCCGAAACCCCTTCAAAAACATTCCAGTACTCGTCAGTCAGGCATGGGATTTCCAGAGGGTCTCTGGTGATCATTTCCAGGTTGAACCTGATTTTGGGATTATGCTTTTTGCAAACATCCACCATTTTCTTCAAATCGCAGATGCCGGTACCGAGAGGTACTTCAGAAAGCAGAAATCCTTTTTCGTATTCCATCACGCCCATGTCTTTCACGTGGGTGGAGAAAGCGTAAGGTGCCAGTGTTTCCACTACATTCATCGGGTCTTCCATCAGCGCTATGCTATTGCCAAAGTCGACGGTTACACCTACCCATTCGCTTCCAATGGTTTTGATAAAGTCAACCAGCTCCGGAGCCATCCAGTCCTTATGGTTTTCGATAGCCAGCTTCATTTTATGCTTGCGAACTATCGGTTCGGCCAACCTGACCCAGGCAAGAGAATTTTTTGTGTATTCGTCAAAGTCACTTTGCGAGTGGAGACTTTCGTACCTCCTTGTGCCCAGGCACACAGTTCTTAAAATACTCACTCCAGCTTCTTTTGAAGCGATCACCTCTTTTTCAAAGTCAGCTACATCCTCTGCTTTCTTGGGCAGGCCAATTGATCCTTCCAGGTAGAGCCCAAGCTTTTCTCTTCTGTCTCTGGCCTTTTTAGCAAAGTCGGATGTCCAACCACGAACCACTGTTTGCACGCCACCGGCTCCTATGCTGGCACAGTGCTCCATGAGCTGAATAGCGTCAGTCATGGGTGGATACTTCTTGCTGTCTGTTTTAGAGTTCCACCGGGCTGCGTAGGAATGAACTACGACGCCCATGGGAACATCTTTTAGAAAGTCCGGCATAGCTGGAAAGGGCATGCTTAATGCCAGAGCGCCAACGCTCGCTTTTTGGAGAAATTCCCTTCTGGAGTTCACTCCAGTAGATTTTTGATCTAGAACTTTTTCATAAGCTTTCATGGTAGTAGGGTGTAAGTGTCAGTAGGTTTATTGAGCTTTTGTTTTTGCCTCTTCCTGTTCGAGCATTTCTATATGGGTATTTAGCTCAGCAGCTGTCCATGGCACTACACGACCCTGTGAAGTCACTCTCGTTCCTCCCACAAAGCGCCCACTGACGGCACTGGCGCTATTGCCCCACTCATTTCTAATATAGGTCAAAATAGTGGCAATGCTTCTGTCGTCCAGGGTCGAATGTGCGGGCATCACAGGCAGTATCTCAGGCGTGTTGTATGTTTTTCCAGCTACTTCAATGGGCCCCTCGATACCATGTAATATAATCAATGCCAGGCGTTTGTCGCTACCCGTCACCCATTCGGAGCCAGCAAGAGGCGGAGCAAACCGGCTTATTCCGGCACCGTCGGTGCCATGGCAACCGGCGCAGGTGGTTAGGTAATTTTGCCGACCGAGGGCGAATGCTTCTCGCTCCTGCTCAGTCAGCGTGTTTCCGGCAGCCTGAGTAACGGTTTCCACCTTGTGACCCGGCCACTCAAACATCGCATTGAGTGAAGTAAGCCTTGCCGGATCAACAGCCACCTGTGGTTTTGTGAGAATAGCGGGGGCAGAAGCCAGCTGAATAGGGCCTGCTTTAGTTGTGCTGCTTTGTTGTATGGCAAGGCCTGTCAGCACTGTTTTTTCCTTCCAGCCGAATGCTGCTTCGTTCACATTCAGCATCGCCAGGAGTGCGCCGAGCTCCTTTGAATCTCTTTTATTGACGATGGAGGTGGCGAGCATTTCAAGAAATATTTCTTTCGGCTGCGACTGATCCTTCCAGTTGGGTGACTTCCAAAGCCGTTGTAGAAAGGCAAATTCCTGATCTTCCAGGCTGCTCATCACAGCGTCACGAATCAGTGGCGAATCGGAGTGCTTTGCTGCTATTTCTTCCAAAACTTGCTGAGCCGCATTCGACGTAAGAGCACTGGCGCTAAGCGCTATTTGCAGCACCTGCTTAATGTCTGCTGATTGGTTGCTATTGAGCAGAGCGGTTTCCAGCTTCGTTTGAATTCCAGGATTTTTCTCGGCAATAGGCTCGAGAATTCGGAGTGCGGATGATTGTATCAGTGGGCTTTTGTCAGATAATAGACTGAGAAGTAAATCAGTGTTGGTTTGACCGAGACCTTCCAGTGTCCACAGGGCATGGAAGCGAGCCAGGTTGGTCTTTGCATTTTTTGCAACGCCAATAAGACCTGCCACTACTGATAGGTCGCCTCTTTCCACTAGCAGCCGTTGCGCTATGTCTCTTTGCCAGCCATCAGGATGAGAAAGCAAGCTAATAAGCTCTGTGGATGATGCGGAAGACAGTTTTTGGTTTTTGACTGGCTGCCCGTCTTCAGGAACAATGCGCCAAATGCGCCCCATATGGATGGGTTGATCCAGGCGACGCTCCAATGTTTTTTCTTTTAAATAAGGTGTGGCGTATTTTCCATCCTGAATGATGCCGTGATACATGTCGACAATGTACAATGCGCCGTCCGGGCCTGCCATGGCGTTTACCGGCCTGAATCTATCATCGGTGGAAGCCAGAAACTCGGTGCCAGGATGAGGGTCGTTTGCACTCAAAATGAGACCATTTTCTGTTACCACGTTGCGCTTCACCAGGTTGCCCGCTGGCTCACACACAAAGGCATTGCCATAGTATTCGGCAGGAAAAAGGGTGCTTCTGAGCACCAATGGCGAGCAGGCTGCGGTGAACTCCACCAGTTTCTCATCCTTGTCCAACGTTCCGGGGATATAGCCTCTGTTGACTGCTGGAGTGGGGTGAATGGGATAAACTCTCCGGTCAATAGTGAGGCCGTGGTCTATGCCCGTTGATGGCTTATGGTTTTTGTTTCGGCTAAGGTAGTTGGGTGGCACAAGGTCACCATGGAGCTGTGACCAGTTGTAGTTGTAGAAAAGCCGGCCTTCGTCGTCATGGCTCACGCCCCACTGCCCCCGGAATTCGGTGCTGTCCCTTACCCACTCGTCGTTTACCAAACGGTACCGAAGTCTTGATTTGACGCTGTAGTACCAGTTGTCTGTGTTGAGCAAAAGCCCGTTGTCTGAGTGCTCCACCAGACCGTTACTGGAATAGGTGGAGTCGAGTAGGATTTTCTTGTCTGCCTTGAAGTCGCCGTCCGTGTCCTGGGTAATCCAAAGCGCTTTGTTTTCAGAAATCAGTGCTCCGCCCTTTATCAGTCCTATGGACCTTGGCAGCACCAGGCTATCGAGATAAATGGTGCTTTTGTCCATGGAGCCGTCTCCATCAATATCTTCCAGAATAGAAATTCTTCCCAGGCGGCTGGTCTCATCGTGGCCTTCGATGTCAACCATATAGCCACGCATTTCAGCTACCCAAAGTTTACCGTCTTCATCGAATACCGCAAATACCGGCTCCTGAACCATAGGCTCACTGGCTACCAGTTGGATTTTCAGGCCAGGCTCCAGCTGGAAGGTGGCCAGCTCTTCTTCTGGTGTTTTTACTGATGAATCGTCTTTGTTGGCGGGCTTGTTTGTGCTGGAACAAGCTGCGAGGAAATAGAGTGAAATGGCAAAAGAGAACAAACGAGCCAAAGGCGTTGTATCGCAAAGCTTTCTCAAGGAAATGTATTTTATGTTTAAGCAGGTATAACCGGCCACACAAATGTATTGTTGCGTGGTTAGCTACAATTTGACACATCTTGTTTGGATACACAAGTATGTTTTACAATAACGGTATGGTGGTAGGATTAAGCCAATGGCGGCTTGATGAGATAGTTTCTGTAATATAAATATTACAGGTTATGGGATATTTACATTGAGGGTGACTGCGGATAATAGCAGTCGGTGTTCGGCTTATCGTGACATAACGTTTGGTGTTTACTCAGGCACTTGCAGTGTAGCCCCAATCCGGTGGACAAAAACTTAATTATAAAACAGTCAAATGAGGTAGGCACAGAAGCTGCTTTGGTTCGTCTGATTGGATTAACAGGAGAAGTATTTGTCCCAACAATCGTCAACCAGGATAGGAGTTTTGTTGAGGTAGATGTTAAAGATATACCACTGGGTATTTATGTGTTGGAAGTTCATGGCGATGGATTATTTGAACAAAGTAAAATCATAATTAACCGATGATATATGAACCTAATAAACAAAGCGATAGGGCTTTTATTGGCTGCATCCTTTTTTTTCGCCTGCGGTGAAAAAGATGACAATACTGAAAGTGGTGAGGTGGATCAAGACTCGGTTAACGTCGTAGCGGAGCAATGTTTACATTCCGGAGAGCTGAAGCGAGATCTATATGCTATAGTATCAAATATACCCGACGGCGGCGGTTTCAGTTACAAGCCAGGTATTGTAGACACCACTCGCATGCGACAATACCTGGGTGCCTGGATGCCCAATATCTGCAACGGCTTCCCGGATAGCCTGAAACAGGAGGGCCTGGAATTGCTGATAACCATTTCTGATAAAACAGCAGCCGATACCAATCTTGGTGTTTCAACAATTGATTTGGTTGAAGTGGCGCTCTTAAAAGATCAATTGGATAAAGATCCGAGAAACGGTGACGGTGTGTCAACTGCTGATATTAACATTTCGCAAGTTGAAGGTCCATTTTATACTGGCTACGTCATTAATTCAACTTCGGAGTGGGAAGCGGTCAGCCAACAAACCGGTGCAACCATGGGGGCCCCTGTAGATTTTGAAAGCCAAACGCTGCTTGGCTATAAGATCATGGTAGGCGGATGCTGGCCAGGAGGCCATGTTGAATTTCGTCAATTCGTTCAGGAGGCTGATCATCAATTTCGGCTACATATAGCCGTCAGAAGCTATGGTCTTTGCCAGGTGGGATATGCCCGCTGGCACTGGGTAACCGTCGATAAACTCACACCAGAAGATGGAGTTGAGTTTTCTCACAAGGAAGAGGTGATCGCTAATTGAGCATATTGGCCGACAGCGACCTGATGAGATGGAAAATAAAAAAGCTCAAGAAATTAATCTTGAGCTTTTGAGTGATCCCGCTGGGGCTCGAACCCAGGACCCATACATTAAAAGTGTATTGCTCTACCAGCTGAGCTACGGAATCTTTTAACATTTATTAACCATCAAATAAGGAGGAATTTTGCTTTATTTGGCAGCCTTTCCTTAATTGCGCCCGTAAATGAGGTTGCAAAGGTAGTACTCTATGAATAATTTGCAAAGCTGGCATATAAAAATTTTCTTCTGTTTTTTCGTAAGCACATTTCTGACGTCAGAATATTCTTCTGCTCAATCAGTTAGCACTGATTTGGTGAAAGCAGATTCATTATTTGAACTAAAGAAGTACACAGAGTCATTCGACGAATATCAGCTAGTGTTTGACAAGGGAATGGCATCACCTCAAATGCTGATGAAGATGGCGTTTATCAAAGAAGGGCTCGATGAGTACCCCGAGGCACTTTTTTACCTGACGAAGTATTACGATCTCACTCACAATAATCTTGTGCTTAAAAAGATCAATGAAATCGCCGAAAAGCAGGGCTTACTTGGCTACGACGTGACCGATGCCGACTTTATTATGTCGTGGTACTCGTTGTACTACGATCTCATTCTTACAGTAGTGATGTCGGTGATTTTTGTGCTGCTGCTTTTGCAAGTTTACCGTTTCCTTAAAAAGAAAGGCTTTTCAACAGGCCTTATGACCTGGCAGTTGGTATTCGGGTTGTTCCTCGCTGTTGTTGTCAATTACCCGTTCTCAAAACCGGAGGCTATTATTGTGGAATCAGCCACTTACCTCATGAAAGGCCCTTCTGCAGGTGCTCCTATGCTGGAAATTGTTTCCCAGGGCCACAAAGTGAAAGTCCTCGATGCGGGCCAAATCTGGACCAAGATTCTCTGGCACGATGCCGAAGTGTATGTGAGGAGTGGGAGCTTGAAGCGGTTGGGGTAAAGAAACGACAATACTTCCATATCCTTTCGGCTTCTATATGGTCGCCTTCGTATTTTTCATATCATGTTTGATTTGTTGTGAGTGATCCTATTCTGCTGATTTTTGTCAAGGATCTATCTTTCGTCCAGTTAGATCCATATCTGTTAGATGCATCACATGGAAGCCAAATGAGGGAACTATAATTTTCGGCTTGTTTTCCTAAAATATCTTGCTGATTTTATTCTAAAATTCACATATTTATGCGTCGCTTCTATCCAAGTTATTAGAGTCTATTTGTCTTTTAAGCCTTCAGCTTATGGAAAAAACTTCTACCCTAAGTAATCTGGCCGCAATTGCTGTATTACTCCTACTTTTTACTTCAAATAAGTCGTTCGGGCAGAATGCTCCGAGTTGTTCCGAGGCTGTGGTGGCTAGTACCGGAACCAACGCTATTCCTGCAACAGTACTAGATGGCTATTGGTATACCTACACAATTCCCGCAGATGGTAAGCTGGTTGTTTCCTCGTCAACCGACATTTATGTGAGTCTGAGCTACAATACTTGTGCTAACCGATATTATGCAGGAGCGGGCATAGGGAATGCGAGTTATGCCAGTGCCGTGGAGGGACAAGAAATTTTTATCTATTGGGATTTGGGCAGTAGTGGAGGCGATTTTGAATGGGATTTAAGCATAGTCGATCTGGAGGAAGGTGATAATTGCAGTCTGGCCAAGGTATTGGCTATAGGGGAAAATTATTTGCCTCCAACGTACGGTGAGTATTGGTTCACCTACACTATGCCCAGCGATGGTCGATTCGTAGCACAGACTCCTGGTCTGGCTGGCTTTGATATTATCAGCGGTGATTGCCCCGCCAACCTCTACGGACATATTAATGCATATGATAATATTTCAGCTGCTTTTAGCGAAGGCGAAAACATCTTTCTACGTTTCAGAGTAGAGAAAGGTGGAGATTTTACATGGAGCTTCAACGTTTTAGACCTGGAAGAAGGTAACACTTGTGAGATTGCCAAGGAAGTGATGGAAGGAACTTACGAGAACCCGCAGGAAACCACATATGAGTACTGGTATACGTACACCAAAACCACTGAAGGTAAGGTTGTTATAGAAACCAATCCTTACAGAAGTGTATCAGCCTATTCAAATACCTGCGAAAATTTGAGTTATATAAAAGGCGGATGGGGGCAGATATTGCTCACCAATGTAGCAATTGACGAGCAGATATTTGTTAAGGTTTACCCACAATTTGATGAAGTGGTCGATCTTACTCTCAGTGTTGAGCCTTTGGAGCCCGGAGATGGCTGCAATTCGACTGTTCTGGCAGTTGAAGGGGCGAATACACTTCCTTCAACTCAATACCGTGAATACTGGTATGAGTTTGTTATGCCAGGAGAAGGCAAGTTGCAAGTATCCTCTGAAAATAATGCTCAAGTGACAATCTATTCTGGAGCATGTAGTTCTCTTGTTTATGAAACTGGTGGTTCTGGGCTAGTTACTGCAACTGGTTTGAGCTCTGACGAAAAAGTCTGGATTGTCTGGAATACGGCTAGCTACGACAACTTTGATTGGGAGTTGAGCGTGGAAGAGCTCTCGCCAGGTGACAACTGTTCATTAGCAGTTATAGCGCTTGAAGGGGCGAATCATGCCCCTGAAACCACCTTAGAATATTTTTGGTACTCCTATACTGTGCCAAGTACGGGCCGATTGGTGATCGCATCTGAAACAGGCAATAGGGTGGATGTTATGTACAACTCATGCCAACTGCTCTATGGCTTTGCTTCTGGCTACGGAGGAGTGTCCAGGCCAGTCTTTGAGACTGGTACACAGCTTTTTATCAGATGGCATACAAGCAGTGGAGGCAATTTCGATTGGAGCATAAGCGTAGATGACTATATAACCGGAGACGTCTGTGAAATACCAATTGATGCGGTTGAAGGTATAAATGTGCGTACGGCAAATGGGAGCGGTCAGCACTGGTATAGTTTCGTCATGCCCAGTACTCAAAAGCTTTCAGTAACCAGCTCGAGTGGGTATGCCAGTTGTAGCATTTATTCAGGTAACTGCGGAAGCTTATATCATAAAAGCTCTGGCCAAAAAGGTACTTCAGCGACGGGACTTGAAGCAGGGGAAGAAGTCGTGATTGTGTGGTATGAAAGTAATAACTTTAATTGGTTACTCACTTTGGAAGATTATGTTGAAGGAGACTATTGCGAAATTGCCCAAGCGGCAGCTGATGGCTCAAACGAACTACCAGCAACCTCAAGTCAATATTTCTGGTACACCTATCAGGTTCCTTCAGACGGTAAACTCGTCATCAGCTCTTTGACCAACAAATACGTTGAAATTTATTCCGGCACCTGCAATAGTAGATCGTGGCAGGCTTCTGGGTACGGTGACCTGACACTGCCTGAGGTATCAATGGGAGATGAGTTTATTATCCGATGGAATGCCGATCCTGCCGGATTTACATGGGATATATCTGTGCAAGAACCCCAGCTCGGTGACCTATGCTCGCTGTCGCAAGTAGCCGTATCTGGTACCAATTCGGTGCCAGAAATATCAACCTACTACTGGTACAGCTACACAATTAATGAAGATAAGAAATTGAGCTTAAGATCCTCAGGTGATAGCTACGTGACAGTTTATAAAGGAAGTTGTGAGTTCTTGAACCAAGTGGCTAACGGCTACGAAAACATAGATGTAGCGGGTCTGGCGATAGGCGACAATATTCTAATCCGATGGGATTATAATAATGGTGGCGATTTCGACTGGACACTGGGCTATGAGGATGTGTCAGCGGGCGACCTCTGCTCTTTGGCAGCTTCGGCAGTTGAGGGGGTCAATACGGTACCAGATACCTACGCATATTACTACTGGTACAGCTATACGATGCCTCAGGATGGTAAACTGACAATTAACTCAAGCTCCTATGCCTATTTATATGTTTACTCAAACTCATGCGACGAACTTTTTTACAAGGGCAATTCCTATAACGGAAAAATAGATATTCCTTCCCTAACGGAGGGCACCCAACTTTTTGTTAGGTGGGCTCCGCAATATGGCTATGGTTTCGATTGGACGTTAGGCGTTGAAGAAAGTACACCTGGGGATGACTGTAGCCAGTCGGATCCTGCTGAGGACGGTGTGAATCATATTCCGACCACAGGTCTATCCAATTTTTGGTACAGTTACACAGCTCCAGCTGACGGCAAGCTTACGATTTCCTCAAACAGTAGCACCGGGGTATCCATTTACACTGGAGAGTGCGGAAGCTTGATTTACAAAGGTTATGGAAATGGTAGTGCATTTGTGACAGGTTTCGCCGAAGGAGACCAAATATACTTAAGCTGGAATACTAGTAACTACTCGGATTTCGATTGGAATTTGGAATTTGTACCCTACGAAACTGGCGACTTTTGTACCGATCCACTCGATGCGGTAGTAGGAGCTAATACCACCGATTCAGCTCCCAAGTGGTTTAAGTTCACTGTGCCAGCAGAAGGCGACCTTACTATCTCCTCAGTGGGCACCACAACAACCGACACCTACCTGAGGCTTTATCAATCCTGCGGGCTTGGCAGTTTTGCTTCCAACGACGATTTTGGAGGCACCTCTCAAAGTGAGATAACTGTTACCAGCCTTGCCAGAGGAGAAGAAATATGGATGCTGTGGGATGATAGCAACAGTATAGACGGGTTTGACTGGACGATTACCTTCGATTCCAATGTGGAGCCGTTTGATCAGACTATCACTTTCGACGCAATTAGCAACAAAACCTATGGAAGCCAATTCGATATATTGCCTACCAGCGACTCGGACTTGGATGTATTGGTTGAAGTCATCTCGGGCCCTGCCGTTTTGGACGGTTCGTTGCTTACTGTAACCGGCCTGGGAGAAGTTGTCATAGAAGCGAGTCAAGCCGGTGATTATTACTTCAATCCGGCTGTGCCTATCCAAAGAAGCTTCACAGTTAACCCCGCTCCCCTGATAGTTAAGGCGGCCAACAAAACTATTACCTATGGTGATCCTTTGCCAAATTTGACATACTCAATAAGCGGGTTTGTAAACGATGAAACTGAAGAGGTTATCACCGGGACAATCTCCATTTCAACCAATGCCAGTGAAATCCCGAATGTGGGTACTTATGATATAGTTACCAGTGGTGGCGAAGCAGCCAATTACAATATTTCACATATCCAGGGTACTCTTACCGTTGAAAAACCATCGCAAACACTGACATTTGATCCACTTCCTGAAAAGACATTTGGCGATGGTGTGCTTGAGTTGGTAGCCGTCGGTGGGGCATCGGGAAATCCAGTGGCCTTTTCGAGTAGTAACTCTGAAGTGGCGACTGTAGAAGGCAATTTGCTGACGATAGCAGGAGCGGGAACAGCCACTATAACGGCGTACCAGGAAGGCGACGATAATTATAAAGAAGCGTTAGTCGAAAGGCAGTTGATAGTCAACAAGGCTACCCAGACGGTTGATTTCGCTGAGCTTACTGAAAGGACTTATGGCGAAGAAGCTTTTTCGCTTTCGGCGACATCGTCTTCAGGGTTGCCGGTGTCATTCTCCAGCTCGAACACAGCTGTGGCGGTTATTGAAAATGGAATGCTAAATATTAAGTCTACGGGTGAAGCAACTATTACAGCGTTTCAACAAGGAAATAACAATTACAATTCGGCGACGGCGACTCAAGTGATTGTTATCAATAAAGCATCCCAAGTAATAACCTTTTCAGAAATTGGCCCTACCGTAGGTATATCCAATGGTGCCATAACACTTTCAGCGACAAGTTCGTCGGGATTGGGTGTTTCCTACAAGGTAATGGGCCCTGCTTCTCTTTTAGGCACAGTATTGACTTTAACAGCTCCTGGTCAGGTTGAAGTTACGGCTACTCAAGGAGGGAACATAAACTATCTACCCGCCGAAGATTTCACGATAGGGTTTGAGGTGATTGATGATACCAATCAGAGAGCGGAGCAAACCATTTCTTTTTCTCCAATTGAAGACAAGACCTTTAGAGATGATCCATTCGAATTAGTGGCAACGGCATCTTCAGGTTTGGACATTGTTTTCACAGTCGAAAATGGCCCCGCAACAATTGAAGGTTCTGTCGTCACATTAACAGGGGCAGGCAGCGTAACTATTGCTGCTAATCAGGCAGGGAATGAGGAATACGTTCCAGCCCTTGAAGTAATCCAATCTTTTATAGTGGACAAGGCAATGGCGACTATCACCCTGAGTAACTTGCAGCAGAGAGTTGATGGCACTCCGAAAATTCCAACTGTAGCTGTTGACCCTCCTTTCGTTGCTTATGTAATTACATTCGATGGTGGATCGGAGGAGCCTGTGCAACCCGGGAGCTATGAGGTAGTGGTGGAAGTAGAAGATACCAATTATCAGGGTAGCGCTAGTGAAACTTTTGTGCTATCGGAAGCATTGGCTGTGAAACACGGAGACTTGGAGCTTGACATAAAGGCATACCCAATTCCGGTTGTTGATTATCTCACCGTTGAAATGACTGGCTCTGCGAGCGGAACTCAGGTGACCAGAAAGGTCGTCAGACTAGTTGACCTGCTGGGGCGAGAGTCACTTCGAAGCTCTTTTGTTGGGGATATAAGTACGATTGACCTCACCTATCAGCCAACTGGCATCTACCTTCTTATTGTTGAAAATGAAAAGGGTGAAGTGCTGAAGAGAGTGAAGGTGAGGAAGGAATAAGCGCATCTCGCTGTAGTAAGCAAAGCAATTGACGGTCGGCTAAACCTGAACCAAAATCCTCTGGCACGATGCCGAAGTGTATGTGAGGAGTGGGAGCTTGAAGCG
>TARA_R110002012_G_scaffold56933_4_pt1 | contig 42180 bp, 50 predicted proteins | sample TARA_R110002012 | Tara Oceans TARA_R110002012 (sample SAMEA4396515) | marine metagenome | biome: Westerlies Biome; feature: [DCM] deep chlorophyll maximum layer (ENVO:01000326); material: water (ENVO:00002006), including particulate matter (ENVO:01000060) such as... | depth 40 m
TTCATCTGAGATGTCAGCCACTTTCGCTAATTCCTTAGCCACCTTTCCATGTATATTAAAAGATAAAGCCACAGACTCGTTTGTGCTATCCCAATACATGGTCGCACATTTCTCATCCTCTTCCATCATGTCATAAACAATATTATACAAACAACAGTTCTTGTAATACTTTATAAAATCGTCATCAGCCTTAGTAAATTTATCTTCACCATGCGGCCTGTTTAGAAAAAATTGCATCTGTGCGGCAGTAATATACATGCCGTTGTCTTCAGCCATTAAGGGTTCTCGGAAATCGTATTTTCCTCTCATGTCATAGTTGCCCATGCTAGTACAAAGTTAAAACGGGAGGGGAGTTGACGGGGGAAACTCCCCTCCCTAGGAATTAGTTGAGAGAAATACTCTCACTATATGTACTAGCCAAATCCCAAAGTTGTGAGTTAAATTTCACATCTTTTTGAATGGAAGTAAGAGGACGCACTCTGCGACGAGTAGAACCGTTAAGGAAACCCCCACGAATGAGGTTCTCTTGAGCAACATTAAAAGTCCTCCAGAGGTCAGTTCCACGATCAGCTTCCCTGCGAACAGTAGCCATGTCCCGAATCAGACCCTCATCAGGGTTCTCGAAACGGATCTTAGCAGCATCCGTAAAGAAGTCCATGCGAGAACGCTCAGTAAGCTCAGTATTCTGCCAAGAGTCGATCTTATCAGCGACCTTAGAAGCGTTCATGATAAGCTCCCTAGAAGCCTCCACAACCTGCTTAGGCTCAAATCCGATGTGTCGGATGTGAATCTTGCCAAAGTCGCTCTCAGAGATCACCATGCCGTTAGAGCAGACCATACGGAAGATACCTCCCATGAGATCGTAGCTACCCAGACCATTGTGAGCATTCATAAGAAGCATCTCAGGGAAGGAGTCTCCAACGCCAAAGGATTTCGTATCAAGGTCTTCGTGCTTGAGACGGATAATGTGCTTGGCGTGACCCTTGCTCCACTTGCGAGGGTTTACCTGCTGGGCTTTCCAAGCAGTCCAGCCCTCATCTTGAAGAATCTCAAGGATGTCGGTAGTGGGGAGGAAAGAGTATCGGCTGGATACCTGTCCATCTTCGGGCTCCGTAGCAAAAGCAGCGGGAGCGTAAGTGCGTAGTAGTTCTTCGTTTCTAATCATTTTTTGTCTCCGTAGGTTAGGAAAAAGGCTTCATCACGGCTGAGTCCAAGGTTCTTCTGCTCTTTGGTCATGCGGAATCGCTTACCAGTTTTAGCAGTATAATCCTCGATAGACTCGTATAATGAATCAGTCTTGGGTTGCTCCTTCTTAGGAGCGGGTTTAGTTACTTTAGGTTTGGGTGTTGAACGACCGAACACACCATCAAACGCATCGCTGATGAGGGTCGAAAGTTCGTCAAAGAATTTGTCATCTGTCATAGGTAGTACCTCCGTTTGGTTCGCCCTATTATACCCGTTCAGAGATTAATTACAACCCTAAACCCCAAAAAATTTGTGAAGTTCCTCAAAACCCTCGGTCTTGGGGTCCAGAAGCAGGGTTTCGAACTCCTTTGATTGAAACTTTTTCCCCGTTCCTGCTACGGTATACCATGCACCGTTCCTCTCGACCATCCCATCTGCCTCCAGATGCTTCAATGTCCCAGCGTAGGCGTTGAGGCCCTCGTTGTACATTAGCTCAAACTCGCACTCCCTGAAAGGTACAGAGCATTTGTTCTTTGTGTTCCTGACCGTACCCTTAATCCCCGTAACTCTTTTGTGATCGTCCTTAAGCAGGTCGCTAGTTTTATTTGAAATACATTTTAAGTTTACGCCAAGGTAATACTCTAATGATTTTCCACCAGCAGCCATAGTGTCAGGGCTCCCATACATCACACCCACTTTATTCCTAATCTGGTTGATGATGACGAGAGCAACTTTATGCTTACGCATGAGTGGGTTAATCTTTCGCAAACACGCGCCAGTAGACTTAGCTCTAATGGCTCCCTGCATATTGTTACCATCGTATCCCTCAGCTTCATATTCTGCTTTTGAGGGTGACACAGCGATGCTATCGTATGCAACAACAATAGGTGTCTCAGTATCAGTTTCACGAATGGTCATAATTGCATCCTCGATAACTTGGAAACACTCTTCCAAGGTTTCAGGCGCAGCATAAATCAAACGCTTGGGATCTAAACCCAGATGTTCAGCAAACTCAGCGTTGTATGCATTTTCACTATCGACCAAGATAGTGTAGTAACCTTGAGTTTGTGCCTCTTTCAAGATGTGAGTAGCGAAGACTGTTTTAGCAGTCGAGGCTTCGCCATGGAACTGGGTAATCATTCCAATCGGAATGCCCTTGGTGTAATCGCCTGAGATGATCTTGTTCAGGGCGTAGCTACCAGTTGAAACAAAGCCCATATCGGGCACTTGCTCTGAAAGTAATCCTGCGTTCTTAAGTCGTTTTAGTACTGCGTTATCCATGTACTATTATAGAATCTTTGACTTTTTGGTCATCCAAAAAACTTTGACTTTTTGGGTATTCTTATTGCCATCCTGGCTTAAAAAACCCACCCCTACCTTCTTTTAAATTGAAAGCAGGTCTACAGTTCCCTAGGTACTTAAACATGGTGGTATCTTCCTTCTCCTCGGGATCGCATTTAGGGCAATGAGGAGTGGGCCTCTCGTAATTCTCTGTCATAGTCTCTAATGTTTCAAACATTACTTCACATGCAGAACATTGGTATTGGTAAATAGGCATTAGTTATCCCTTTTCTTGATTTGTTCAGCAATCCAATCGTAAGTAATCTTCATGCCCTCTTCTAAAGGCATCGAGGGAGCCCATCCAAGGAGTTCCCTAATTAAAGTGTTATCACTATTTCTACCATTAACCCCCACAGGCCCATCAATATTTCTAATGTTAACCTTCTCTCCACGGAAGCCAGCAGCCATCTTAGCTAAGTTATTAATGGAGATCATCTCATCCGAACCAATGTTAATAACCTCTTCTACGTCCGAGTCCATCAGCCTCCGAACGGCCTCTAGGCACTCATCAATGTACAAAAAGGATCTGGTTTGGTTTCCTGGACCCCATACATCAATTGTTAAACCTTCTTCAGGAGACCACTGAGCGTCTGCCACTTTACGGCACATGGCAGCAGGAGCTTTCTCCTTTCCACCATCCCATGTCCCTTCAGGCCCGAAGATGTTATGGAATCGTGCTACGCGAACCTCTAGATTGTAGTTTCTCGCGTAAGACCTCCACATCCTCTCAGAGAAGAGTTTCTCCCACCCATACTCAGAGTCTGGGTGTGCAGGATACGCTGAATCCTCCGCGCAGTTAGGGTTGTCAGGATCAACCTGATTATGCTGGGGATAGATACAAGCCGAAGAGGAGTAAAACACTTTGGTGTGAGAACTGTAACAAGCAATAGCTTTAGCTATGTTAAGGTTTACTAAAGCAGAGTTATGCATCACATCCGCATCATGCTCGCCTGTGAAAATATAACCCGCTCCTCCCATGTCCGCTGCAAACTGATAAAGCTCAGTCGCTTGAGCATTACGAATTAAACTCTCTACCGAGTTAGGATTTCTTAGGTCAAAGTTGTCCTGATTGATTGCTTCGGAGTGAACTTGATCCCACTCATCAAAAGCTCTTACATCAACTGCGGCTACCACATAGCCTTCATCTAAGAGTCTTTTTACCATGTGGCCTCCGATGAAGCCACCCGCGCCACACACTATTGCATTTTTCTTTTTCATTTTAATTTACATACGGGGATGGGAAGCATTTTATGCTCGTTAGCAGAATGTAGGTCATTGTAAATCTTAAGAACCTCTTGCTCCCTCGCAAGTAATCTCCTCTCGCTATTATAGGTCATCGCCCATTCTAGTTCTTCATAAGTTGCGTTTAATTGGTCTTCATCAGTCCTACCGTCTCCCCATAAACCGTCTGTGGGAGGTGCATCCTGGATTTCTTGTGGGACATTTAATTCGCTTGCAAGCTCAAATACCTCAGTTTTCATCAGATCAGCGATAGGGGATATATCTACTCCTCCATCTCCATACTTAGTAAAGAAGCCTACTCCAAAATCCTCTACCTTGTTGCCTGTACCCACCACTAAAGAATTTTCCCTAGAAGCTAAAGCATAGAGCGCAGTCATGCGAATACGAGCTTTCATATTTGCATACCCCAGAGCGTCACTACCTACCTCACCAGAGAAAACATTGTAAACTTTATCTAAGGAGATAACCTCTGTGGTTACATTAGAATAATTATTTTTAAGCCAGTCTAATTGTAAGTCTGATCTAGACTGTAACACCTCAGCCTCAAAGCCAGAAGGAATAGGTAATCCCACAGCGTATACAGGAAGACCCGTAAGAGCGCATAATGTAGAAGTTACGGCAGAATCAACCCCTCCTGAAACCCCCACAACAAAGCCTTTCATATTAGCTTGTATCGCGTAATCCTTTAACCAGTCAATTATTGTTTTTTTATAGCTCATCAAATGTCACCTCAAATAGATCAGTCCAGCCTTCTCCAGTATCTCCTGCTTGGATAGGAAAGTATGCTACACAACAGTATAGAACACCCTCCTTCCAATACAAAGACAAGGGATCATATACCCCCTTGTCTCTAGGAACTTCCATGTCTTTAGAGTCTACAAATACTTCACCGTTTTTACCAATCCCATATAGAAAGGGTTTGTGATTATGACAGTCGTGGGTTCTGTGTCCAAAGCCTACATAGCACTCTGCTTCTTCTAAGTAAACCATGGGAGTTCCTCCCCTGCTAAGGGTGATTGAAAGTTCCTCTTTATATTCTGTTTCCCATTCGCAGAAACCAGTTTCTATATCACACTTAAGCATCGAAAGTTCAGGCTCTATTGATAGGATAAAATAAAGATCATCGTCTTTAACATAAGGTATCCAATTTTTTCCTAACCTTCCTACGGGAGTTTCAGGAACTTTATCAATCGTAAGATCTACCTTCTTTTTTGTTAATAAATTTATTACTTTGTATTTAAAGTGATTAGAACCATCTTTCGAATACGGATCCCAAGTTAATGCATATGGGATACCTCTATAACTGAAGCATCGAGGATCCTCGCCCTGGGTTATACTGGACGAATCAAGTAATTTAAAGTCTTGATCTAGCTCAATTACAGCGACGGTATCGTCTAATTTGGTACTCCCCTCTCGTACAGCGCCGATATATTTATTGGCATAAGGAAGAACATTAGCAAATAAACCAATATCAAACTTCCCAGCAACTTTTGTGGACTTTAGAAAGCTTCTTACATAAGTGAACTTAGCTCTCATCACTCACCGATTCTGATAACTTCAACGTCCTCTTGATCTGACATATAACGCCAAGGGTCTAAGACAACGGAACCTTTGGGAAACTCGTAGCTATTGAACTCACTGTGCTTCGTGCCTATAAAGAACAGGCGAGGCTGATAAACATTAAAGGGGAACCCCTCATCAATGTAAGGATCGTACATTGTGGGCCTCATTCCTCTCTCCTCTAGAATATTTCTCAATAATATGGAGGGACTTCCCACCACAAGATTAGTTTCTTCTTTAAATGCCTTACCCAGGATCGTGACTGGTAAGTCTCCTTTATGCTCTTCAATAAGATCAGCTAACCATTCCGTTTGCTGCTCTCTTCCAATCATCAAAGACTCAAAGAAATCATAACTTAAGTCTAGCTTCTTTGCTAACCAAGACATAGCAATATTATCACGGGGATGACACCCTCCACCGTCTCCCATGCCTCCTGACAGATACTTTCCGCTGATGAGGCGCTCTGTGGCGAGGCTCATGGCTCCTGTAACCTCGTCCACATCTGCTCCAATCTTATGGCAAATCTCCATCATAGTATTGGCATATGCAATCTTCATACCGATGAAGGTATTATATGCCACCTTGATAAGTTCCGCATTTTTAATCTCAGTTCTGTAGAAAGGTCTATCATGGAGAGTTCGATAAAATGCTTCTGCCTTATCTGCTGCGTCCTGATTATCCACCCCAAACAAAACATACTCTGGGTTGAGAAAATCTCTCATGGTAGTACCCATGGCAATAAAGAAGGGGTTGTAACACAACTTAACCTTATCATTTAGAAGAGGTTTGATGTCTCGCTCAACAGTTCCAGGAAGAACAGTTGAAATAATAATTACAACCTTCTCCTCTCCTTGTTTGTGAATTTCTTCAGACAAGGATTTAATTCCTGCTTTGAGATAAGTGTAATCAAAATCTACCCTGTCTTCAGCAATTCTGGTAGTTCCTTCAAAACGCTCATCGTGAGGAGTTTGGATAGGTACAAAAATGATCTCGCTATTTGAAACCACCTCCTCTACAGAAGAGAATTTAATTTCAGAGTTATCGAGATGATCTTGTGCCCAAATCTCCCTGTAAGGTAATTTCTTTGTAGATAAAATTGTTTCTACAGCGGGGTTAATATCATAACCCCAAACCTTGTGTCCTTTTGATTCTACTGCAAGAGCGCAGGGGAGTCCGAGTTTACCTAATCCTATAAAACCGATGTTCATAATTTAATTCCTTACATAGCCAGCGTCACGATGATCGCTGTATTTTAAAGTATATCCTTTGTTATATAATACTTCATGAAGCCCTGCTGTTTTATCAATTTCTATAATCAGAACTTTAGGAAGATGCTCATCTCTGATTCCTGCTAAGGCTTGCATCTCCCACCCTTCAACATCAATTGACATCAAATCAACAGAGGTGATAGATAGCTCATCTAACATATCAGATACGGGGCCACACTCCACTTGCCTACCGATATAATCTACACCACCAGGCCAGGTGGTATGGGGATTAGGCATAAAGGTCTCTCCTCCATACATAGTTCTTGATTCCGTTTTGTCTGATGATCCCCTGTTCAAGATAGTAATGTTTTTATCTTTAGTAATTAACTCTAACTCTTCACAAAACTCCTTAACAGGATCAATGTAAACACCTGCGTACCGCTGATCGAGAAGATCTAAGGTGTTGCTCCCGCATCTCGCAGAAGGAACTGTACCTTCATCTAGATGTTTCTTAGTATTTTCCGCAGTCCAATGTCTGTCTACTGTGTGTCCGATACCCACCTCTACGAACAAACCTTTTTTAGGTAGATATTGATTGTATAAATCTTCAACCCAAGGACTAACGCCATCATTATTGGTCAGAGTAAACTTTTTTGTTTGTTTTGGGGTAATAATCAAAAAGCCTTGAGAGGTATAAGATCTAGTGATATCGTGAGTCTCAGAGAATGCCTTCTCTAAGAATTCAATACCGTTCTGAGGACAAATATCCCTAGGCAGGGTAAGGGGTCCAGCCTCATAAGGGCCACCATCAGGTTCAAAAATTACCAAATCATCAATAATGAAAACATCGTCAGAAACATCCCTGTTCTCTAAGATGACTGCGATCTCCTTTTCTAGTGGGAGTCTGGTATCATAATCTTCTTCATCCTCATACTTGGCTAATTGAAAGTCTGCTCCTGGAAAGTGAGCATCCAAGAAGAACAAAGTGTTTCCTTCCGTCTCTTTGAGGATCTCGGGAAGTTTTTCAAAGGAGTTTCCAAACCATATGCCACACTCTCCAGTGCTTAGTCTGGTCTTAAAGTTTTGTAACGCTCTCTCATAGATGGTGGAATTAATCTCTACCGAATAAGCGTTCTCAAAAGACGCATTAAGAGAGTGGGCTAGTGTAGCACCCTCTCCTGTTCCTGTCTCAACATAATTCTTTAAAGAAAACTTTTGAATATAGTCTTCTGTGTTAATAGTTTGAAAGTAGTATCCCATTAAATCTCCTCTGCCTTGTCCTCAAAGAAGACATCGTAATAAGGCTTTCCCATTCTTAATTCGTGAAACCTTACATCCCAATCTGAAAGCTGCTGTCTGGTAAGATCATAACAAAGCTCGTAGGCTTTGTGGACATTTCCTTTAGCTCTGGTCATGCCTCTGGCTGTCCAATAAATTATAGTATGTCCGTCATCGTACAAACTATTAACTTTATCAATTTTGTCTTTGAGAGGTTGAGCTTGTGTATAGTTCCCCTTAGTATCAGAGCAAATGGTTCCGTCAATATCAACAAAGTAAATCAACCAAGCCACTCCTTAAAATCAGAGAGGAAGCCCTGCACCGATAAATCTGTTTGAGGATGCTCCATCATCTTTTTAACTACAGACATTCCTGCGGTAACAATATGAGAACCTGCTGCCCATGCGTTAGATACATCATTCGCAGAACGAATACTCCCAGAGATTATTTCGCAGTCTAGATCGTTTTGGTCAATGAAATGCTCTACCTGCCTAAGAACGTCAACAGGATCTCCTCCGCTATCAAGAAGTCTGTTATAAAAAAGAGAGACATAGCGAGCCCCTGCAAGGGCAGCCATCTCTAACTGAGTAGCCGTGAAGCAGCAAGTACAGTTTACTGCGATTCCATCCCCAGCGAGCTTCTCAATTACCTTTAACTCCTCATAGCCTACAGGAATTTTGATGTTTAGATTACTATAATTTAGTTCATCGAAGATCTCCACCGCTTGATCATACATATCCTCTGCTTTTTCGGCAAATACCTCCACGCTCAGAGGGGCATTCCCATACTCCTGGCAGACCTCTACGATCTTCTTAATGTGTGTGATAAAATCTTCTTTAGGCTCTTTGGAAAGAAGGGATGGGTTGGTGGTCACACCTTGAATGGTTCCTGTTTGGAACGCATCTTTAATATCATCTAAGTTAGCAGTATCAATAAATAAATTCATAGTGTTTCTATATGTGTGTAAGTTTTACCGTCCTCAACTAAATGAGAATCTCCATCATCATCTTTGGATGATTTTTCTATAATGACAACATCCTCCATGGCAATCCGCATATGCATTAAGCCCACAGGAATGTGAAAAATATCTCCCTTGTGCAGAGTGATAGATTTATTTTCCGCTCTCCCAATCCGAAGGCCCACTTTCAAAATACCACTCTCAATAAAGTAAGACTCCTCTTTGCGAACATGGTATTCTAGACTACTCTGAGAACCTGATTTCATGTAAATTCTCTTGATAGTAAAGTCCTCACCTTCAAACAGCGTATCCATCTTTCCCCAATATTTATCCACAGACTTAAGAGGTTTGTCTATGGGAGGGAGGGTTTGTATCCCATATGCAATATCCTGCTTATTGTCCATAATATTTTGAGTCTCCATGTTTTCTAGTGAAATGTTTCTCTAACACATAGTCTGAAAGATTGCTATCTTTATTTAATGACAAAGTTAGGATAGCCATTTCTGCTACCTTCTCTAATATTATAGCAGTCTCTACTGCGTCCTCAACGGTTTTTCCCCAACAAAATACACCATGTCCTTCGACTAATGCGGCAGGAATATGGTTATAATCTATGTCAAAGTAATCGAAATAATCCACAATCCGTAATCCAGTATGTTTCTCATAATCATCATCCAACTCTTCAGCAGTAGGTTGAGGCACACAAGGAATTTCTCCGTAAAAATAGTCAGCGTGTGTAGTGCCTAGGCAAGGGATCGGCTTGTTTGCCTGTGCAAAAGCTGTAGCGTGTACTGAATGAGTATGTACGACTGCTCCAACATCACTAAATCCTTTGTATATCTCTAAATGGATTTTAGTATCCACTGAAGGCTTCATTCCAAGAACCCAACTTCCATCCAGGGTAGAAACCTGAGCAATGTCGTACTGGCTGATCTCCTCTAGGTCTGCCCCTGAGGGCTTAATGTATAGCAGATTCTTATCCCTATCTATTTTACTTACGTTTCCCCAAGAGAGGATCACTAAGTTTTTATCAACAATTTGTTTATTGGCAAAAAGAACTTCCAAGCAACTCATCTAATTCTCCTATTTTAGGCGGTGTGGTTCCCAGCTTTGTTGTAGACAATGCAGCCCACGCATTACAGAAGGCCAAAGCGTCTGCATCAACCTGTGGGACACATAAAGAGAACGCAGCGAGGAAGGCATCTCCTGCTCCGCAAGGATCCACCGACTTTACCTTAAATCCTGTATGTGTGCGTTTATGTTTTGAGTCTTGAAAAGTGCATCCTTGCTCTCCGTGAGTTATGCAACCATGAAAGGATTTGTCGTATGCCTGGGACTCTGAAAGGTTCATACACAGGTAGTCAGCCTTTTCAAATAAATGATATCTATTTTCTCTATCGGACATCTGAGAACTAGCGATTACAGGCACTCCCGCACTTAACGCCGCTTTGATTATATAATTAACTTCTCCAAACATTCCTAAACCATAATCTACAAGAACCACAGCATCCATGCCTTCCATGTGATGGTTTATTGTAGGGATCCGAAAAGGAACTACGGTATCATCTGTTCGATTGATTTGTAGATATTTATATCTCTCATCCTCTTTAGTAGCCCATATCCTAGTCTTCACATTGTTAAATCGGTCCATCGTTAAACTGGACAACCATAAGTTTGGACGGTTTTGGTCGAGCCAACTCTCAAAATAATGAGAGTATTCGTCCCTACCCATGGGGGTGATGTACTTGCAAGAACCTCCTAGAGCCAGAATGTTCTCCACTACGTTTGCCGCGCCTCCAAAGCTCACCTCCCTCGCGCTCTCTTCTAGCTTCATTGTAGGTGACTCTAAAGAGCAACCCACCGCTCTGCCTACAATCGTTTCATCGAGGATACTGTCTCCGATAACCAAAATGTTTTTATCTTTAAAAATCATTCTTCTGCCATCCATCTAAATTTTGTATTTTGCGAATTGTATTTGTTGTGGAGTAGTCTTGAACCAAAGGGAAGAGTTTAATTTCAATATCCTCAGGAATGTTATCCCTTTCACGAACTTGCTCCGCAGTCCACTCGCCTCCTTTTACCACAATATTAGGTTCAATTTGATTTCGTAGCTCCTCCAGATTATCGTCAAAGATAATCACTTCATCCACTTCAATCAAGGACTCCAGTAACTTTTTTCTATTAGCTTCGTTATTGATCGGACGATTCTCTCCCTTAAGGGATTTTACAGATGCGTCACTATTAATGGCAACCACTAGTCTATCTCCAAGTCGCTTAGAGAACTGCAATAGCTCTAAGTGCCCTGTATGCAGGATATCAAAGACTCCATTAGTGAAAACAATCTTGCTTCCTGCATTCTCTAATTTAGCTAATCGTTTATTATGCCTTCCCTCACCAAAGGCTTCATTCATCCAAAGATCAACAATCTCCTTATTGATCTCATATGTGTTTACCCAACTACCTAGACACAATATGTTAGCATCATTATGTTCTCTGCATTTAGGAGCGGTCTTAGTATTATGGACTAGTGCTGCTCGCACACCCTCATAGCGATTGGCAGCAATGCTCATGCCAACTCCAGTACCACAGATAAGGATTCCTCTGGCGTTGGGTGTCTCTCCCACTATATGGCTGACCTGCTGGGCATAATCTACATAATCCACACTCTCAGTAATGCCATAAGGACCGATATCAATTACAACGTAACCCTCTGCTCTCAAGGAATCTGCAAGCTGTCTTTTATGCGCTACACCGTTATGATCTGCGCCCAAAATAATTATATTATTCATTGTAATTCCATGCAGCCTTAAAGAGACCAGCAATGTGCATATAATTAGCTGGTTCAAATTTAGAGTAAGCTTCTAGCTTTGTCGCTTTTAGTTCGAGCATATCAATGAGGTAAAATAGGCTTGTGTCTACACAGTAAATCTCAGAAGCATTTTCTATAACCTTAGACCAATCAAACATGGAGTAGCCTTCCATCATTTCCACCTCAACGATGCGAAGTTTAGATTCAATCGGAATATCTTTTTTCACCGTTGTAGGTGGAGAACCATAAAGGTTATTTACCAAAATATAAGGCTCTTCATTTGACAAGCCTAACTCTTCAAATAAACGACCCTCTTTTTCTGTATCTCGCTTTAATTCGAAGTGGTCCTGCCAACCATCGGCAACTAGAGAGAGAATTTTAAACTTAGCTCTTAAGGCAGACTCACCTGGAAAATGCTGATCAGCCATCTGGATAGGTAGGTAGAGATCCTGAGTATCCTTCATCACTACTGGGGTGGTGTAATAACTATTGTACAATTCTTTTAGGGGAAACTCGTCGCTCTCTCTACAGTAAGTAATACCCTTCTTGCTCATATGCTTTGTGATAGCATCATAATACTCATCAATGACAGGCCAAAAAACATTGTATCCTTCCTCAATAAAAAAATCCGCAATCTTCTGCCCTAAGATAATATCTCCGAGTCCTGCTCGTTGCTTAACAACACAGTTCCTACTTGTCACTGAAATATCTCCCATAGATCCAATCCTCTAAGACATCATACTCTAGGGCTCTTTGATAATTATCCTGAATTGCTTCTTTTTTGCTTATGTATAGCTCCTCAGACAGATCGTTAAGATCGAAGTCTTCAGTTAAATAAATAATACCGTCAGAATTAAAATGATCACCAACATTAGGTGGTCCTAAGTAAACAGGAATGGTTCCTGTCGCAAAGCAATCAATGATCTTTTCTGTAAAATATGTCTCATAGATATCATTCTCAATCGCAATCGAAAACATATACGGAGTTAACCCTTCTTCCTTCTTATCAATCTCTTGATATCCTCGACCGTACAAGTCTAAGGAATCCTTCCATTTATTAGCTAGAGAATTTCGTAGCGCATGAAGAGGAGTAAGATTCTTGTTTGAAGTGACCATTGAAACGAGCTTTGTTTTCTCATGAATCTTAGGCTCATCAATATAGGATCCATACGCAGGACACCACTTGAACTTATCATCTAATGATAGTAGTCTCTGGTCATGAGTAAAGATGGCTTCATAGACTTCCAGGAGAACCTCCTTATGCTCAATTACTTGCTCCACCAGCCCTGGAACAATAGATCTGGATTCTAGAAGCCACCCATATTTCTTTCGACCGTCATCCTTATCCTGCAACGCTAAGAACACTTCTTTATCTACATAAAAAGAGGTGTCGTTATTCTTAGAATTAAACTCCCACTCTATGTTCTTGGAAGTTTTCCATAATGTAGACGTAATAGCGTGTTGAAACGGGCCTCCTATTAAATTAAACTTCTTCTTTGACATAGAATGCGTCTCCCCAAGTAACTCCATCCCAGGTGGTCTCTACCCTTTTGAAATTATAAGAACTCAAAAAAGAATCAAGCTCGTCTATCATGCAGCACTCTTCATACACCTCTGCCCTATTCACCTCACACATTAAATAATCAATGTGCTTTAATGACTCCGTAGCCCCTTTTAAAACCTCTAACTCGTAACCCTGAACATCCATGTTGATGAAGTTGTAAGACTCCTTATCCTCTAAAACATTATCCAGAGTATCAACTAGAACATCCTCTTTTTCAGGAAAGGTAATGTGTGGGTATTGCTGTAAATGCAGCTTAGGCTTTAACAAAGAACTTGACTGCCCGTTATTTGCAGACTCTACATACATTTCTTTATTCTGTGTCGATGCGCCTAGGGCAATATTAACTAGAGGCCACTCGGTAACATTTTGTCTCAACACATCAAAGTTCTTTTTTAAAGGTTCAAAAAAGATCCTATTTGGATAATTTAATTCATCGTAAATAGAGTTCTCTTCCCCATAGTGGGCTCCGATATGGAGGACTCCTTTAACATTCAGTTCATACTTGTCATGCAGGTTCTTTAAATTTAATAACATTCTATAATCTCTCCCACCTATCAGGAATAATATCTTTAGGCTCTAAGTGTGCGTCAGGACCAAACCAAGTTTTAGGTGCGATAATCTTACCTTTGGTTTTAGAAAGCCAAGCTCCCCACCAACTAAAGGTGCTGTTTGCTAAAATATGGTGGGTGCAGTTAGCCATAGTGTACAGATCCATATAATCCTCTTCAAATACTGAGAAAGAAAAGTCTTTACTAAAAGTCTCTCTGCACCAAGCAATATCATCAGAAAAAACAATCACTCGATCCTTGTCCTCAATAGAATCAAGAGCACTTTGATAGTAATCGGCGCTCGTAGTGGGGTGGATAGTAGGATTATCTAAATAATCTCCTCTTCTCACATGAAGGGACACTACGTTTTCTTCTTTAATAAACGGATATTGTTTCTCAATCTTTTCCTGGATTTCTGGTGTTACGCTAAAAAGGTCTGCAATGCCATCCTTATTGTCTTCAAAGTATTTTTCACTCTGAAAGTAACCCATCAAGAAAATATTATCTACTTCAGGAAGAGGTGTAAAGTGATGACCCCTCTCCTGGAACAACGTGCATTGTCCAAAATCACTCTCAGGTCTACTATCCACGCCTCTTAGGATATTATCTTTATAGGTTGATATATTGTTACCTTGAAGGGGAAGATGGTGCTGTCCCTCTATGACAGAAAAAGTAGATCCCATCCTCTTGGCTTGAGACACTCCTGCGGCGATTTGGAAAAGCTGGTTTCCGAGTCCTCCCTGTATAAAACTTCCAATCATAATGCTTCGTATGGTATTTGTTTGGCGACTTCGACAGCACACCTAATTTGATCATCAAGATGATCCTTATCCTCATTAAGAGGATTCTCTCTATTATAGATGTACAAAGTTTCGTCAATAAAAGTAACTCTATCCCCCGCCATCTCTAACATAGGGCACATAATGGCTACGTCACAAGCCGAGCTAAATGCTTTTTTGTTTGAGTCTACCAAAGATTCAGTCTTAACTCGGTCCCACAAAAACTTCTTAAAGGTTCGTAGGTGAGAAAAGGGCCATCCTGCCAGAATATGCATTCTAACGGCTAGATCTTCTACCTTAGGATTACACACAGAGCGTGAGTCATCAGTAGCTTCATAATTTCCGTAAGTCATCCAACAATTATCAGCCTCATAAATCTCGTTTACTCTTTTCAGAACATCACCATGCGCTAACCAATCGTCTCCATCTAAGTGAACGTAAATATCCTCTGGATCAGCGTTTTTGCCAAGCAACTCTGCCCCTGTGATGTGGCTATGCATCACACCCATGCGAGATTCTTTCTTTACAAGCTTAAACCGTTTATCACCTAAAATTTGCTGGTGAGCGATTTTGAGAGTATCGTCTGTAGAGCAGTCATCTACAATAATGTGTTCATAATTCTCATACGATTGTTCCTTAACAGAATCAATACACTTGGTAATCCACTTTTCTGCGTTATACACAGGAGTGACTATTTTAAAACTTTTTCCCATCTTTCTAATATCTCCTCATTTGATAATATTGGTTGTTTATTACTGTTCCCATTAAAGGGTATCCCTGAAAGCCTACATTCAGCCTCTACGAGCCCGTAGGTCTCTCTAATGGAGGAATGGAAGACTTCGCTGATCTGCCCGTACAGGGCTTCTCTGTTGTCCTCATGACCTGCTAGTACCACCTGTCCAGATCTGATGTACTTAGCGATGTAATCATTAAAGTAGGGCATATCTGTGACATCACCAAAAAGCAGGATTTTCTTATAACCTCGCTTTAAGGCTCTATTGATAGACTTGTGAACTTGCTTGTTCCAGTCAATACTGCCCACAATCCCTGCTACCTTCTTTTTGGGTCGCTTCCACTTTACTTTTTCTGCTATTGGAGGTATAATATGAATATTTGGATGTTCAATATCTTGCCAATCCTTTTGAAAATTACTTACGAAATGAATAGCATCATAGGACGGCAGCGAGAGGGCTCCCTGAGACACCATTTCCTTAATCGGCCACATATGGGTTTCATGGCAACTGAGGATATGTTTCTTGCACACAGGGGGCTTCTCCTTGAAGCGTATAAAGTGTGTGATAACAATGTCATCAGGAGTAGAGTGGAACTCATCTAACGGTTTAGCTTTACACTTATCTAAATGCCAGTCTTGGCCCCCATAAAAAGTGCAGTCATACCCATTGTCATTTAGTAAATTAGTTAGAGCTATATGGGCCATAGTGCTGCCGCCGTGACTGCTCCAACTGCTAACCAGTCTAACCTTGGACATTTATCGTACCCATAAGTTGTCTATAGAGATCCAGGCGTTGCCCCACAACCTTGTTCATATCAAAGTGCTCCTCAGTAAGCTCATGAAGATTCTCTCCCATCCTCTGCACTAGCTTGGGATCTTTAGCCACTCTTGATAGAACTCTAGTCCATTCACTAACACCCTTCTCAGGATCAATTAAAAAGCCTGTCTCGCCATCAACAATCCACTCATCGTAACAGCCTACATTAGAAGCAACGAGCGGCACTTTATACCTACCACACTCCGCTAATTTAATTTCAGACTTACTGTCATTGAAGGGGTTATTCTCTAGAGGAGCCAAAGCCACATCCATATTAGTAAAAAACTGTCCGTAACGATCAGGAGTTTGAGCGTAGTGTATGTTCCAATTCTTGTTGCCTTTGAATCCTCGCAGAATGATATCTCTATACTTCTTCCAGACATCTACCTGCCAGTCATCCTTAGGAGTGTTCGGTGGTGGGTGACCATAGAAGTCCCACACACAATTTTCTCTGCCCACTCTTTGATTTACAAAATGAGGTACACCTGAGAAATAGCGAAGATCTTGCTCATGGTGAATCCCTCCAGCCCAACCAAACCTGCAAAACTTCTTTCTAGGCTTAGGCAGCTTTTGCTGATTCCAACAAGGAAGATTATAGTCAACAGCATTTTTAACAACGGCAAGAGCATTACCATTACCAATGAAAGGCTGCACTCTTTCAGCAAACTTGCGCTGTGTCACCGTCACAAGATCAGAGTTGTTATAGATGAACTTGGTAATCTCTTCCAGGCCCTTTTCTTTATACACATGGTAAAGTCTGTGGCCCTCGTATATATCTGTTAAAAGATCATCTGTGTCGTAATGAACAAACTTCCCAAATTCTTTAGACTTCCCTACGATTCTTGCGGTGTAGTTTCCTCCAAAATTAGAGAGGTTTTGAGTGAACACGATATCAGCCCACTTTAGATTCTCAAACTTCCAGTCCTGTTTCCAAGTCCCATTAGATTCATCTATACCAAGAGGGTTTTTATCCCATCTAATCTCTACCTGATCTGGGTATAGCTCTGCCAGCTTTTGGTACGGAGCAATGATTCGGTAGTAGGCACAGCCACCCTCGTTAGCAGGGACACAAAGTATTTTAAGTTTATCACTCATGGTATAAAAATAGAGAGACACCTATTAGATGCCTCTCTATGATAGTTTCGTTTGCTTATGCTTTAAGCTTTTTTACTCGTTACTGCCTCAACTTTAGCTGTGGTAACCTCTTCCTCGTTTGCAGCTTTCGTTGCGTCTGAGGAGTGAGCCAGACCAAGACCAGAACCGAGAGATTTAATAGCATCCCCGAACTCCATGTTCTTGTTCATCGGAACGATAGCCGTGACCATGTTAGTGTAGTGCTGCCTCTTACGAGGGCTGAAAATTGATCCAGCACCCTCCCAGGCCGCAAGGCTGGGAATGAAACCAGTTAGCATGGTCCAGATGGAGTCGATGATCCCTCCAAACGACATGGGCTCGCCTTCTGCTCCACCCATGAAGCCTTCAACAACGGAGCAGGACATCAACCCAGCACCCAATACAATCATAAAAATAAGATTTTTCATAGTTAATTAACCTTGAAGTTTAGATAGGTAATCGTTGTCTGAAACCTCTTCGGTGGGCTCAGGGGTAGATGTACCTTGAACTGCTACGCCAATGAGCATATCAGTAGCTTTTTTCACCTCTTCATAATCCTCAAGCTTTACGAGGTCATGAATCTCATGGAGGGAATCCATGGTCGCTGCGGTCTCAGCTTTAGAGCCAAGCTCAGAGGACTTCGGGCGAGGAGCAGACTGGTCATACTTAGGCCATTGTCCGTCCATCTCTTTCACGATCTTGAAGTCGTGACCAGACTCAGGGTCGGTGATGTCACCGAAGTCTTCGTCAAGCATGGCTCCAATGATCTTCTTGAAGAGGATCACTCCGATGGAGAGGATTTTAACATCGCCGCTTGCACGGTCAAGGATGTTCATGTAGTACCTAGCACGGGGCTTAATCTTGCGAGCAAGATCTTCGTCCTCCTGCTTGCCAGTCTTCCAGAGGCCGTAGTATAGATCACACATGGGGCATTTCTCTCCATGGATCTTACGGCAGTGAATGTTCTTCACGGTCCCGTCAGGCTGGGGGACTCGGTGAATCTTTGTCTCAGCGTAGAACTCCCGACTCTCATCCTTCCAAGGAAGAATACGCACAGCATTAGTGCCTTCGGGAATTTGATAGAACTTCTGAAGGAAGTCTGAGTTAGAGTTACCCGCTTGCGGGTTGTTAAGTTGTTCGTGCTTTGCACGGAGAGCTTCGAGATCAATAGCCATGTTTAGTTTCCTTTTAGTTAGTGGTTAGTGTATGATAGTAGTATCACTTGTAAAGTTTAGTTTCTTCTCGTTTATTTGCAGACGCTTGCTGCAACATATCTTTTTTCTGTTCAAGGGCTCTGACGAGTCCTTTGAGTAGTTCGTATTTGAAGTTAGCATCATCGAGAGCGGTCTGTCTCTGGAAGTATTGCTCATCGGCAAACACTAGATCGTCTAGGTCTTTTGCGGTGAGCTTAACACTAGAGGTTGCCTTTGCTTCCTTGCGAAGCTGTGACATAAATCGTGTGAGTTGAAGGCTCCTCTCTGAGACCATCTTCTTTGCCATGCCCATCAATCCATAATAGTACGAGTAGATAGATGCTTGTCGAAACATCTCGTTTTCTACTTCGTACTCATTGAATTGAACGAGAGCGTCGCTGATGTCTTTATAGTTTTCCCATGTAAAATCTTCAAGGGATTCGATAAGTTCGTGCATAATTAGTAGCCAGGTATCGGTATTGCTTGTGGTCCAGTTCTAGGTTCGTCGGGAACTACAGGATCAGTAACAACATTGAATGGGTCATTAGGATCGGATGCCAAGACTGCTCTCTGTTGTCCAGAGGGCAGAATGACTATCGTTTGATTTGCCACCGTGTTGTTAAAGGTATTATTCCCAACTTGTATAGTATTAGAGTCCTCGTTCTTCGATTTTCTAACAACATTTGTCAAATAATTTGGATCTTGTAGAAGCTGAGAGGTTGTAGGTACTCCAGGTCTGTCCACCAGTATGCGCGGAAAAAGCTGCTCGTATTGAGCAGGAGTAGCTAGGGATAAAGAACCATCACGATCTTGGATAGCGTAGCTTCCTGCATCTCCATTAAGGGCTCTCTGAGCGGGATTGGCTACTCCTTGTCTGACCAAGCCAAACGGATAACTAATTAAATAAAAGCTCTGAGACTCTGTCGTTCTGGTAGGAGTAGAGAACTCAGCAAACGTCCACCGTCCGTCAAAGTAAACACTCAATTGGGTGAGAGGAACCTCAGGTCGGGGTATGATATCTTTAAGGGTTAAGTCTTTCATACAGTATCTAGCCTACTCAAAGATAAATGCGAACAGTTCTTTATTGAGTCCAGCTAATTGCTGAATCATATTAGATGTTACCGTAGTCAGGAATTCATTACCCATTTGTGGCATCTCATCATCGTCCCCTAGCCCATATAAATCAAAGCCAATGTGGCAAATCTCATGGAGCATAGTGGCTCGGTAGTCTTCAGGGCATTGGTTAGGATCAATAGTAAGTAGGGACTTAGGAAATTCTACGCACCCATACAGGTTGTCCTTTGTCAAAGGTCTTTGCTCAATCTTAAACGTCTTAATACCTGTGTAGACTTCCATAGGGTGAATTAACTTTTCATATCTCATTTTACTCATCCTCGCTGGCAAACGTAGCCTCTCCTTCTGACATTCTCAGGACACTATAGTCTACATCCATGGGGACAGTAAACCGAGGTCTACCATTGCGAGACTTGATAACAAAAGCCCTCATCTTGCCCTCATCGAACTCCTCCTCTGATTGGTTAAGAGAGATGGCGAAATCACAAGTACGGATCTTACCGTAGGAGTCTCCGAGTTCTGCGTCTGTAATAACCTTTACCATGCGCCCTTGACGATTGGTCTGGGTCGCAGTCCAAGTCAGGAAATCATGCTCCATAGCGACACCCCTAAGCTCTTCTGCGATCTTCTGCTGCGCGTGATACTCCTGTTGGATCTCACGGGTCGGACGCAGAAGTTCAAGGTAGTCTACGATCAACAGGTCAGGCTCAAACTCATCATAGTTCTTCAACTGCACAATGAGATTCCTGATAGTGTTGACAGAGGCTTGGCCTGTAGGGAATTCCTTGATGACCAACTGAGAACCTGGAAACTCAGTCTGGAACATCTCCAGACGCTCCTTGACTGTGAGTTGATTCGCAGGATCCTTAAGCTTGAACTGAGGCACAAGGGTCATGATAGAATCAAACCTCTGTGCGATCTTGTCCTCGCTCATTTCAAGTGAGATATATAAGACTTTCCTGCCTTCAATCATTGAGTGTACGCCTTGGTTCACTAGGAACAAAGACTTACCAACCCCAGGAGGGGCAACAACCATAGCCATTTCCTTGGACCCCAATCCACCCTCTAGGGATTTATTGAGAGAAGGCAGGATCGTCTTATACTTTACCTGATTTTCCTTGTTAAAGATTCTATCCCATCGACCAGCGATGTCGCTAAAATAGTCTTGACCTGTATCTACGTCTCGATTGATGAGCAGAGCCTCTTTAACTAGAGCTTCAACCTCCTCAACTCGATCCTCTTTAATTAGCGAAATACTTTGAGCAATTGCAGACTTCATCGCCTCCTTCTTAGCGAAGCCCTCAACAAGGTCGAGCATATACTCGGTGTTGTTGGTCGTGGAGGTGTCTACGTTGTTGATGAAGGCAAGCTCGTCTTCGTAGTCGGAAGCATTCTCTCTTGCACCAAGAGAACCCTTGACATCCTGAACAATAAAATCGTCAGTAGGAAGCTTGCTGTACTTCTCGTAATGATCATGAACTGCGTCAAAGATCTTGGCGTGAGAGGGGAACTCAAAGTAATCAGACTTTACCAGATTGACAATCTGTAGGTAAAAATCTTTGTTAGACTTCAGTAGATAGAGAATACCTCGCTGGATGTTCTCGCTAAAATCGTATGCCATGGTTGTTATTTTTTGGGGGGTAGGATCTGGTTCTTACTGGGCTTGGCAATATCTAGCTTCTCAGAGTTGATATCTTTATAGCCCATCTTATTCGCCTTATCATAGGCATCTTCGGTTAGTTTTCGAGAGCTTTCTACTTTATTTTCTAGCTGACGCTGACTAACTTTGTCTACTCCTCTAGTTTCAGCAAATTTTTCCCAGTCGATGTTAGCTGATTTGTACCTATAATTTTCATCATCTTGTGCATTTTTAGAATGCTCAAGATGTCTACGCAAAAATCTATCAGCGGCAGTCTTGTCATAGCCGTATTCGGCGTGTTTTTGATGTCTAGCACGAACGGTGTGGAAGTCTTGATCATCTCCCCACTTAACATTTACACCTTGGTTTTGCCAATAGCGATTAGATAACTTTCCACATTTAGGACACTTGGTTCTTTTCGGTGCTGTCCCTAATGGAAGTTCTCTGTCCCAGTATATCTGACAGTCGTTACACACCCACTCGTAACAGGCCATTAGCAATCACCTCCTGTCAAAGAGCAAGCATCACCAGCGGCAACCGCTGCGTTTACACTTTCTCCCATGTTCTTCTTAATGTTCTCCTGTGTAAGAGGGATGGCCTCTAGAGGCTCATTACCCTTAGAGCCAGCGCGATACACTGTAAGACCTTTGAGGTACGGAGCGTAATCCAATGCCGCTTGAGAAAATTCTTCAGGCGTGGAGGTAGAAGGAAGGTTGATAGTCTTGGAGATGCAGGAGTCCATGTACTTTTGGATCGTAGCTTGTACCTTAATGTGGTCTTCGGGGGCCACATCATAGGCTCCGACAAAAGGTTCCAGCGATTTTCCTTGGTCGTAATACTCTTGGAATAGCGGATCGACAACTAACTGCTCCTTCCAAATGTTATTGTTCCTATACCTGCGGTTATACATAGCAGAGAAGATAGGCTCAATGCCGCTTGATACTCCGTGGAGCATTGATATAGTACCACAAGGAGGAATTGTAAGCATAACAGCATTTCTAATGCCGTACCTTTTAATAAGCATCCTAATCCTTGCAGGAAGGGTCTTTGCAAAGTCTTCATTCAAATATTTTTTATAGTCGAACTCAGGGAAGGGCTTCTTATCCCTTGCTAGATAGATAGACTGCTTATAAGCTTCGTCACGAATCGTACTGAAGAGACGATCCAAAAACTCCAAACACTTTTCACTACCATATCTAATCCCAAGTTTAATTAACATATAGTGTAACCCAGTTACACCTAAACCAATTCTTCTGGATCTCTCTCCTACCAGCTTGCATTCATCTGTTGGGAAAGTATTGACCGTAAGAACATTATCTAAAAACCTAACCCCTGTCCGAACTGTTCGAGCCAATCTTTTCCAGTCCACATCCCCACCATCATCAAGAACCATATTGCTGAGATTAATATTAGCAAGGCAGCAATTTCCATAGGATGGTAAGGAGATTTCGCCGCAAGGGTTCGTCGAATCAAGGCTTTCAAAGTACGAAACATTAGTATATCGGTTAGCTAGGTCAATATTATATATGCCAGGATCACCAGACTCTACAGAGTTTTTCCAAATTAAATCCCAGAGTTCCCTCGCTTTCATGTCTCTCTGACCTATAACCTCGAAAGCATCTGTCCAAAGTTTTTTATGAAAATTGTTTGCTCGATTCAAAGCATCCTCTTCATCGAGGCCAATGACGCTCACAATCTCTTCACCATTACGGCTCAGGTCATAAGAGTGATACTCCTTATTATTAAAAGAAAAGTACCAATCTTCATCCAACTCTACTGCTTCCAGAAATCTATCCGTAATAGCAACCGAGATGTTAAAGTTATTAAGTTCACCTTGATCGAGCTTTACAGATAAGAACTCAAGTAAATCAGGGTGAGTGATATTAAGTATGCCCATAAGAGCGGTTCTACGATTTTTTCCTGCCCTGACATGTTCACCTACCTCATTAATCATTTTAAGAACAGAGACTGCTCCTGGTGCGGAGTTCTTTACACTCCCGATGTGATCTCCCTTGGGTCTAATCTTGGAGACATTAAAACCTACGCCCCCACCAGCGCAAGAAATTCTGTACATATCTTGTACAGTTTTGCCAATGGAATCAACACTATCTTCTGGAATAATAACATAGCAATTAAGAAGATTATGATTCCCACGGTTACGGCCAGCACCAAAGATGATTCGACCCCCTGGAATAAGGTCCCCAGAACCGACTGCATCGTAAAAGTATTTTTCTGTCCTTTCTTTATCTTCATCTTTCTCTGCTGAAGCAATCGTCTTGGCGATGACCTTAGCCCTCTCAGCCCATTTTGTTTCGCCAGGGTAAGCGTATCGTGATTCAAAAATCTCTTGACCGAGTTCATTCAGGTTTGCGTTCGCCATGTTATCTTCCTTGTACCTTGGATATTCCTTTAGACTTTGTTATAGTCAGCGTCTTTACATTGTCCATCAAAGATTTTAAGTAATTATTATGTGTAATTACAAACAAATTCTTATCTTTCTTTAATTCAGACAATAATATATAGAGCCCGTCAAGTCCATCTTGATCTAAATTTTCAGCTACCTCATCGAAAAACATTAAGTTGTTCTCAGACTTGTGAGATAGAGTGAGAAGTTGTTGAAGTCCTAGCATCACAGCGAGTCCTATCTTCCTCTTTTCACCACCCGACAGGGATATGTAGTTGATTTCCTGACCGTTGTGTAGTACTGTTTCTTTTAATTCCTGATCAAATTCTATAAAGAATTTACCTTTCGATAAGTGCGAAAGATAAAAGTTAGTTTTGCCATTAAAGTATGTTAAAATATTTCTAATGATATACTTGACCAGCCCTGCCTCGGAAAAAGCTTTCTCCCAGAAGCGCATAATCTCATACTCACTATTATACTCTTGTTTAATGTCATGCGCCTCCTGAATTTTCTCTTTTGTTTCTGTTTTTAAATCCTCAAAAGTCTCAGTCTCTTTTTTAAGTTGGTTGTACTCAATGATTTTGTGGTATTCGGTGGATGTGATGGGCAATTCTTTTTGCTTAGATATACACTCATCTCTGTGTTCTTCACATGCGGTCATCAGATCTAGCTGCTCCTGGATCTCTACTTGGATTCTTTTAGGATGGTAGGGAGTAGTAATAGGCTGACCACACTTGTCACAGGGCTCTGACTCAGCGGGATTCTTGAGTCTCTTCTTAAGAGCAAGCACCTTCTTGTCCACCTCATTCATCTTGGTGCGAATGCTAACCTTAGTTCTCTCTAATGCTGCGTTGTCTCTCTCTGTACTAACCACCTCGTCTAATGACAGGGCTAAGGTTGCTTCATCATACTTCCCCTCCACAGCCTCTTTTAACTTAGATAATGACAGTAGCTTCTTATCAAAGCTGTCTAAGCTCTTCTGATGTTCAGCTATGATCGCTGTCTGCTTTTTGATTGTTTGTGAGGCTTTGGACTTCAGTTGTTTCACAGAATCTCTTAGCTCGAACACGCTATCCATGTTCAGGAAATTCTTGATGATGGTTCTCTTGTCCTCAGGTGTCGCGCTGATGAACTCAATGTTGTTCTGCTGTCCGAAGACAGTCGATGCCAAGAAGACTTTGTAGTTGGTCTTGAGATGCTCCTCAATCGCTTTCTGTGTGGCTAAAGCATTGTCTTGAGTCCTTTCCTCACCTCCCACGAAAAACTTCAGGTAGGTCGGCTTCTTGCCTCTCTCGATGACCACATCCTTATCCACCGTTATTCTGACAGAGCAAGCTTTCTTCGAGTACAGATTGATTAAAGCCTCCTCGGTAGATTTCCTGATGGTCTTTCCAAACAGACCCCAAACCACAGACTCAATCACGGCACTCTTACCAGCACCGTTGGACCCTCCTGTGTCTTTGTTCTTGCCCTTTACTAGGACTATGCCTTTGAACTTATCAAAATTTATTGTCGCATCTTTTATAGAATAAAAATTACTTACTTCTACTTTGTTGATTTTCATGAATTAGATTTAAACCATTTAGCAATTCATCCTTACCAATCGTTGTGTTGCTGGCATTGATGTAATCTTCTATGAGTGAGTCGTTGATCTCTGTTACAGGGTTGATCGTCTGGATCTCCTGAGTATCATACTTCTCGTTTATTAGTGGGGTGTACTTTACTTCTACCGACAAAACTTTCAGTTGGTCCATCAGGTCTGCGATACTGTCTTGATCCTTATCTACCGTAGAGATATTAATCCTGAGTTGAGTGGTGTAGTTCTCATCGTTGATCCAATCCAGGTTCTCCTCCACCGCATCGTAATCTAAAACCAAGTGCCTAGGACCAAATGTAATGGGGTATGTCTCTAGCTCTCCCTTCTTGCTGATGGTAGCATAAAAGTTCTCCTTTAAGTGTTCGGAGAAGTTGGTGGTGTAGGGAGTGCCGAGAAGCGTGACAACTTCTCCCCTACTGTGTCTGTGAATATGCCCAAGAATAGTAGGGTTACGAAAATCGTCAAGAGCAAGAGAGAAATCATTGTCCCCAGCAGAATTAAGGGAACCGCAATAACCAAAGTGGCCGAATACAGTATAGCCTGTAGGAACATTAGCGATATCTTCTTTAATACGTTCTTCATCTTCGTAGTGAGGTATGAAAGCCATCTTGTAGCGATGGTCATAAAAAGTCTGGGTGATAACACGCACATAGTTGTGCCTGTTCTTAGGGTGCGGCAGCAAATCTTGACATGGATTCTTTTCAAACAAGCTAAGAGCGGTCACTCCATCATCAGACTTGTTCTCGCTGTCATGGTTCCCTCTTATAATAGTCACCATAGCCCGTGAAGATGCGTACTCAATCACCTCTTTAAGAGCTAGTAGCACACTAGGGTAGGGCTTCCTGTGCATCATCAAGTCTCCCAAGAAGATGATATGATCCGCTTTGGGATTAAGATCAATGATATCTTTTATACACTTCTTCTGTGCATCTAGTAGACCGAAGGGCTTGTTGTCGAAGTGTAAGTCTCCGATGATTAAAGTTTTTACCATTTTTTAATAGGGCACTTTGAAGTGTCCAGCTTTGTTTTCAAGGGCATATAACACCCACATTTTATACATCGTTTCTTATCAACCAGATAATATTTACAAGCAAAGCATATGCTTAGTCGATATAGAGAACGTGAGGAGATTACACATCCCTTGCTAACCCATTTAAATATCTCTATTAAAAATCTAACTGTTTTCTTCACAGTATAGGTAGCCCTGCATCGAACTCAATTATCTTTCCATCTCCAAAAGAACTACCCACCTCTGCGTCAATGGCAAGAGGCACATCGAAATGTATATTAAAAACATTCTTGATGGTAGGATAGTTAACCATCTCATCATAGAGGATGGTGAGGGTGTCCTTTACTTCTTCCTTGGGACAAGTAATCTCAATGGAGTCATGGACCGTAGCGACAGGACGAGCAGTCAGTCCCGCTTCTTTAAATCTTCTAGAAGCTCCGAGCAGCGAACACAGTAGGATATCTGATGCGGTGCTTTGGATGGTGAAGTTAAGTCCTTGTCTGAGTGCCCTATTAACGACCGAGCGATCTCTACTGCGAACATCAGGTAGATTACGCTTACGACCGAAGATAGTGTAAGCATACCCATTGCTTTTGATAAACTCATTTACAAACTCCATGTATGCAAAGATGCCTGGATAGACATTCTTATAGTTCTCAATAATCTTCTCTGCTCTCTTCATGGGAATGCCCATAGTCTCAGCGAGATTGAAAGCACCACCACCATATACAATTAGGAAGGATACAGTCTTGGCAATCTGTCTCTCCTCTTTTGTGATGTTCTCCTTGTTGAACAGAAGCCTAGCAGTGTAGGTGTGCAGGTCTGCTCCCTGATTGAATGCTAATTGCATATTACCTTCCTTGGCAATATGGGACAAGACCCTAAGCTCCATGGCCCCATAGTCCGCTGCGATGAAAGCGTGACCCTTGGGAGCGGTGAAGATACTTCTGATATTTGTCTCTGTCTCTCTAGGCAGAGTGTGGAAGGATACGCCCATGGCTTTCTGAGCATTGTACGCAGCGCAGGATAGTCTACCCGTTGCCGTACCATCAAAGCGAAAGTCTACGAATACCTTATTGGTTTCGTTGTACTCAATGGCATTGCGAGTGCCTTTGATGTAAGTCTTGGCAAGCTTCTCAGACTTGCGAAGATTCAACAGACCTTTTAGGAATCTCTTAGCCTCATGCAACTCCTCGGTAGTCTTAGCCTTCACCACAGACTTACTGATCTTCTTGCCTTCGTCTCTATGTTGCCACTTACCCACGGGAAGCTAACTCCTCATCAATATGCTCCAGTAATAACTTAAGGGTAGGGGCTGACACAGAGGGCTTGCCGCTCGCTGTCTTGTCAGGGGGAAATAATTCCATGCCACCTTCCCTTGTATACAATACCTCAATCAAATCATTGTTTGAAGAAAGGTTATCAGTCTTCTCTACGCTCTTGCAAGTGTATAAGTAGTCCTCCTCATTCATGTTCTTGGTGTACAATTGCCTACCAACAACATCAAGGACATCAGGATCTACGTTTAACCCGTTGTACTCCATCTCCGCAAACGTCTCTAGCGAAGGCATGACTACCTCTTCAATCAATTTGTACATAGGCTCACCCTCCATCTTTTCACAGATTAGGTTGAAGAGTTTGAGGGTAAAGTAAGCGTCCATCGCATTGCCTTCACAGCAATCAGATAGAGCCATGTTAGCCCAGTCAAATTTACTAGGGTTGTCTATGGTGAGCATGTCTATATATAATAGGAGTAATCATGAGAATATTTATTTGCATACTGATGTTAATCGCGCTGTCCAGTTGCAGCACTATCAAACACGCTGTTGGAGGTGCTTTAGGAGGAGGTATCGCAGCAGCGTTCCTCCCTGAGCCAGCAGTGGTCGCAGCAGGAGCCGCAGGAGGCGTGATGCTCACAGAGGTTATTATGCCCTCAGCCAGCCCAGCAGCCATTGTCGGTCAGGTAGCAGGGGCAGGACCAGTACAAGGTACTACCGCTTCCACCTTGCACGAAACAGGTGGTTTAATTAAAACGCTGGGGTATTGGTGGTTAATCCTCTTTGTTTTCCTTCCCCTCTTCAGGAAGAATGGAAGAAACTGGTTTAAGAAGTTCGGTGACATTCATAACACCGTATCCCAAACAGACATTGATGCACGGGATAATGAACAAGATGTAATTATGAAACATAACGAGAGTAGGATTGCTGCTTTAGAGCAGATGATTACAGACTCTCAAGCTCTGTCGGAAAATAAAGCTTAACCAGATCCATCAGGCTCTTAGGTAAGTTCTCGTCAATGAAGTGGTGCATGATCTTAGTGTCCCATACGTTCTTGGTGTAGATCCCATAGTTAATTAAAAACTTGAGATCAAACTTAGCATTGTGAAACACCTTCTTGTTCTTAGGATTCTCTAGAATCTGACGCAGACATTTCCAGACTGTTGCGTACCCCTCTTCCCCTTTCCTGAATGGGCTATCCTTGTGATCCAAAGGCAGCACCCAAGTGTTCTCTTCTGATGTGATAGCGATGGTCTGGATCTTGTCCTGAATAAAGTTTAGTCCAGTTGTCTCAATATCCATAGCTAAGGTATCGGAGGAGTCTTTCAGCTTTGCAGCAAGGTCTTTTACCTCCTGGATCTCGGTAAGCGTTTTGTATTGGAACTCTCCATCGTGGGTCTTTTCAAGAACGTACTTCTCATACGCATTGCGGACATCCGTTTGGAATAGATACTTATGCCTAGGTTCTTTAACCACAGAATAAGGGTGAAAGATAGGAACAACAGTACAAGCATGACCGTTAGCGGTGACAAATTCATAAGACTTCCCTCGTTTAGATGTGATGCCACTCTTCTTTATCAGCATCTTCATAGCCAAGTTACCGCAGGTGAAAACTAGCTTGGGCTTTACCTTGTCTATGGTAGCCTCAAGGTGAACTCGACAAAGCTTCATGTTGTCAGGGCTCATGTCTGCCTCTTTTACGGAAGGGCACTTGACAGCAGCGGCACACACAAACTCCTCTGGGTAAGACTCCTTCAGCAGTCTGATATCTTGAGGGGAAAAGGCAGAGGTGGCTCCCATCCTATACTTTAACGAATCAGATAGGAACAAAGCCTTGCACTCTTCAAGCTGCTCATGATCCATCACCGCATGACAGGGCTTGCTCTTAGTTAAAATGGTGCAGCCCTCGCATAAGGGGTTGTCACCATGAGTCTTATGACCAGAATATAAATTGTCTAACTCAAACATAACTATGATAGGGTATGAAAAATCATTACATAAACAACGAAGACTTTGAGAGCATCATCTTATCATACCAGAAAGAGCCAGAAATTTATGAGGATGAGCTAGTTTCTTTGTTTGATCTACTCATCACCAACATTATTGAGTCCTTCCGATTCAAGGTAGATCCTGATGATGCCAAGCAAGAATGCTTTGCGCTGGTCCTAAAGACTGTTAAGAATTTTAAGCCCAGAAAGGGAACTGCCTTCAACTACTTTACAACAATCGTAGTTAACAATCTTAAATTAATGTACACTAGAGAAAAGAAGTACAACATTAAGATTGAAAACTATATTGAAAAGCGCAAAGACGATTTCATTTAACCTTGAGTTGCTTCATTACCATGCTCAGGTAATCCTCTGACTCTACTCGATCCCTCTTAACCCTTACTAGGTGAGGAAGCTTGCTGGTCTTATAGATTACAAAGCTGTGAGGCATGTGAAAACTGTCTACGATGTAGAGCGGCTCCCCTTTCTCGGAAGAACCGTACTGCTCTTTGAGCTTTTCTACCAAAGTCTGTGAGTGCTGGTCCCACAGAGACGTAAACAGGATATTAATCCTTCCTCGATCCCTCTTCTGCTTTTTAATCAGCTTATTGAGATCGTTTTCTTTCTTAAGAAAGTTTAGTTTAAACATTATTTCTTTTCTTCATACTTAACGGGCTCTTTCGAAGGAACAGGAGATACTGCTCCTGATACATCAAGCTCTTGCTGGATTAAATCCGCAGTAGACGCAAGTTTCACATCTCCATCATCACCTTCAATGACGGTAATGCCTGACATGGCAAGCTCGTCCTTGTTTTCCGCAGCATACTTCTGAACCATCTCAGCGAGTTGCTTGTTGAGTGCCTCGATACCTGTAACAAAAACAGTCTTGATGAAGTCTGCATCGGTGATATCCTCGGGCTTGCACACCTCAGAAAAGTTCTTGTAAGCGACAGCCTCATCCTTCGATAAATTAATTTGTAGTCTCATTCTATTGTTTCTCCTGTGTCGGACTTTGATATTCCATTTGTCCACATCAAGTTTGATTTTAGTTTGGTCAGCGTCCATTGTACTATTATAGTAGGGTAGGTTAATTATGGAAGACAATTACGACATTTCTGCATTGAAGAAGAAAAAGCGCAAGAACAGTAGGGCTAAGGGCTCCACCTTCGAACGGCAGATAGCCAAGCTATTCAATGATAGATTCAATACGACAGAATTTTCACGGAGTCCTGGATCTGGTGCGTTCGCCACCACCCATGACCTCCCAGATTACCTTAAAATTTATGGGGATTTAATCACACCACAGAACTTTAACTACTGTATAGAATGCAAAAAAGGATACAATAAAGAAAACTTATATAGCTTATATAATTATAGTAGTGATCTCTGGGGTTTTTTAGATCAATGTCTAAAAGATTCTGAGAAGTGCGACAAAATCCCAATGGTGATATTTAAACAGGATAGACAGCCTACATTAGCCATTGTACCTAGTCATGTACAAACCAACAAGCTACAACAGTACATCGAGATACAAAAACAAGAGGACGCTTTTAATCTTAGAGTATACAGAATCTATAAACTAGATGACCTGCTTGAAGATTACGATTCTCTCTGGTTTAACTAAGAAAAGTTTCGAGTAGTTTGATATGTCCTTTGACGTACTCTTCAAAGCTAGAGTTGTTCTGAGGCATAGAAATATTTCCTTGCATCTCGGGGTTTCTTAATGTTCCCACAGGAATTCTGGCTTCACTTCTTGTGTCTCTAGTTTCTCCTGCTCCACTATTGCCTTCTTGATTAAACGAAACACTTACACCACCAGCGGTAATAGTAACACCTGACTCGCTAAAAGTAAAGTCTGGAAAACTCGCAGGATCATCCATAGCTTTACAGATTCTATCAAAGACCTCATTATGTTTGATGGTAACCATCTCTCCTGAGTCATCTGTAATAACTTGTCCTAAATTATTTGTATTAGATCCACAAATAAGTGCAGACTTAACAATGTAATCCATTGCAGCCTCGTTTCCCTTCTCAACTTCTTGCTTAAGTCGGTTAAACCTAGCAGTTCTAGCCACTTTCTCTCTAGCTCTCTCTCGATTAGAAAGTGCGTTGGGACCATCACCTCTAAAATCTTTTAGTTGTAGTTCACCATCAGCATTAGTTTCGTAAAAAGCCGACATAATAATAGCGTTCTTCTGCTTCTTAAAAGATAATAATTTCTTTACTTCGTTCGCAAGCTGTGCCAGAATGCCTTCTGGGGTTTGACTTTTTATCTTTCCGTCCGCATCAATGTATGTTTTATCTTCTAGTAGTTGGCTAGTAGCAGTTTCTATCTGGCTTTCCAGGTCCCTTGCAAAAGATATCATTGCAGCTTCTCTGGGATTATCAGGACCACCAAACTGACGCTGTTGCATTGACTGCTGGAACCCTGCTTGAATATTCCTGTCAACATTAATGTCTCCCGTAAGTAGGCCGTTCATTCTTTGTTGGCTGTTGATCTCACCAAACTTAGTACCTTTGAGGGAGGTTATTCGTTTGAGTCCTACAGGTACTGCGAAGCTGCCATCTTCTTGCTCCTCCACTGAAGATCCGATGGATTTGGCCTTCTCTTCTGCTGTTTTCTTATCTTTATAAGTAAACATTAGGTCAGCCCTCTGTCCTGTTTTGCTAACCTTACCTGTTTGCTTTACTCCATCAGCGGCCATAAACTGAACAAAGGGTTGGGTGGATTTCAGTTCACGCATAATTCCCTCATATAAAGCCTCTTGATCTGATAACTCATCTAGAAGCTCTCTTTGAACGCTGGTATCAAATGCCTCGTCTAAGCCCTCGCCAGCGTCTGGATCTATATCATTAAGAATTGCTTTGAGGATAGCCTTCTTTTCTTTAATGGTTGACATCAGTTCCTTTGCCGCTTCCTTTCCTTCCCCCACTAAAACCCTAGCGGAAAAAGCCACCAGGGCTTCATAGAAGGTCCCCTTTACTGCATTCTTAGCTTTTGTATCAAACCCATCTCCCACCAAATTAGTTAAAGTATCTTTTTCAATACCACACCCACCATCCTCTGGGGATGCCGCAATCTTCTTGAGAGCGAGCTTATGCATTGCATTAGGAGCCCCCACAACAATACCTTCATTAGGCTCTTGTCCGAACAGAACTAATTTCTCTCCTTTGAATAGTCCAATACGCTTTGTTACATCAGCACACTTTTCCTCATTGGTTCCAGTTAGAAAACTAGTTAAAAACTCGGCAGACTTAGCGGCTTCTGCTACGAGTCCTGCACTGGCGGGAGCTTTCTTTGTTGTACCCTCATCGGGGTCAACAACTTTAATAGCAGTAGCGGTAGCCAGCTTATACTCCAAGCCCATTTTACTTTCACCTGCTGCGAAGTAAGTCCAAGATCTACCACAAAAAGCTTGCAAGCTCTCGGTGGACTTGTTTTGTAAACAAAACTTGTCTATGATCTTTTTAGATGCTTCCATGGCTCGCACGGCTTCTGGATTATCAATCCCTTGTTGCCCAAAGAATCCACCAATATTTTTGCGCTCCTCTGCTTGTTGAGCCTCAATTTCAGCTTGAGTCAGTGCGGCTTGCTGCTTCGAAGGGCCTCCATCTTTAAAGTAGCTCACCAACCTTTTCCAACCTTGAGAGGAGACATCAGGGTTCCCTCCTTTGTCAGCTAAAGCCATGGGGCGACCAGCACCAAGAGTTAAACTTACCCTTTCGGGAGTGGTTCCTTTTTTCGGACTTAAGTAAGCCCAGGGAGCCCCACCCTTTACTCTTTTGGTTTCGTCATACTTCTGTTGGAGTCCTGCTTTAACAACATCTAGAGCTTGCTTTTCAGCCTCCTTATTGGAAGCAGTATCTATATCTTCCTGACTAGATTCACCATTGTTTTTCTTATCTTCCTCGGCCTCAGAGATATACCTCAGCTTAAAGGTCCTCTTCTTAAGTTTATCGTAACTATCCAGCAGTTCTGAGAAGTAGTCCATATTACATTATAGATGATTGAAATAAGGCCCAGTCCGTGTTGGGTATAGACTGGGCCTTTTTAAAACTTTAATTACGAGAGATCAATCAGGGTTCGCGTAATCATAAGTGTTCATGAAATCATACTTGAATGTAACATCCAGGGAGTGGAAATCATTTGTAGCATAATTAAATTCAGCAGCAGACCACTTGGTAGGGTACACACCGTAAAGCTCAATCGTGGAGTGAGGGGTCATGGTGTTATCGAGCATGACGATCTCAACTTTGTCAGCCTTAAACGTGGAACCAGCACCACCACCAGGTTGGGCACTCTTCGTCATCTCACCTGTGATCGGATCATAGGTGTGCTTGAAGAACTTCCAAAGGTCTGAAGCAGTTTCACGCAAGTAAAGGTTATCAAACGTAACCATGAGATCACCAGGAGTATTCTTACCTGGGTAGAAAACCTTATCATTGACACGGTTAACTACGATAGCCTCATTGGCAAATTCAATTCCGTTTACTTTCTTAGCAGCTAAGGTAAGATCATTTTGATTTGTAACGTCTGCGGGAAGACCGAAGAAGTGAATCTCAAACTGATATGCTCTTACTGAATCAAGGTCAGTAGAGATGGTAGGAAGTCCTTGCCCTGGGGTAAAGTTCCTGTCGTATTTACTCTTGTAATATGATGTTGCCATTATTATTTATTCTCCTAGAGAGTGCCGAGGTCGGCTGATTGGTTGGTGAGGTTAATCTCAAAGATAAGAATCTCAGCAGTCTTCGTGGGCTTGACGATAACCTTAGTCCACATTTCGCCTCGATCAATTCTTACTGGGGTGTTAGTTGTTTCATCGCAAACCACACGGAACTCGGTGATTCCTCTACGTCTGCGGATGTCATCAAGGAACGGGTTAACAAGACCTTCAACTTGCGACCAAGTGAAAGTGTCATTGGGCTCGAACACAAATCTCTGGCAAGAGTTAACGATAACCTTTCTGATGTAAATCATCAAGCGTCGAACATTAATCCTGTCTAAAGCAGTTGCGGCTCTCTGCGAAGTTCTCTGACCAAAGATTGTGATGCCTTGTTGGGGGAAATTGACAATCGGGTTGATGCAGTTTCCACCACTGTAAAGGCTGTCTCTGTCGCCTTGGTTGAGCTTAACTTCAACCTCCGTAGGCTTGGAGAGCTTACCTCTTTGGAATCCAGCAGGAGCGAACCAGCTATCAGCCACAGCATCGGTGTAAGCAAACTGTCGAGCGGCAAAGATTGACGGATCATACCATCTATCCTTTCCATCGAAGGTGCTGAATACTTTGACCCAAGGCCAGTGAACCGCAGCGTATGAGTTATTGATCGCAGAGCTTCTAGAACCAGCGGTGCTTGTTGATTGTCCGTTAGTCCAAGCAATAGCGTCACTCACCGTTCCGATACCGTAAGGAGGAGAAACAAGAGCCATAAAGTTTTGGCTTGTAGATGCCAGAGTAATCAGAGCGTTCTGAACGCTTTCTGTTTGAACTCCAGGCACAAGAGCGAAGCCAACATTAAGGACTGGATCGTCAAGAACCTGCATACCTGTCTTAGGCTCAACAGCAGCGTTTCCAATCAGTGCATTTGCAGTATCGTCACCCGTTCCAACGCCATTATTTCCACCTGCTAAAGAGGTCGCAGTTGCCTGAAGAAGCTTATTCCAAATCCCTCCGTTGGCAACTTCTAAACTATTTACAACAGCCGTTCCCGTTCCTGTTGGATTAGTAGCAGGCTCTAAGAATTGAGTGGTCATCTGCAATCCAGTTGTTCCTGCAATGGTAGCCATGTTAGAGAACCAAGTGGTTCCAGCAACCGCAGTTGTGGGCTGATCATCAACAATAATATTACCTTTGATGATGTCTGAAGTAAGGTTAGTGGCCCCTGTATTAATTACGTCTTCAATAAAAGCTCCAGAACCGACTAAACTTGCTTTGAAAGTTTCTTGGGCTGTGCCGTCTTGGTTAATAACAACACTCATATTTTGTCCACCAAACTGGCTGACCGTCACAGAATTACCGCTAGTGGTTCCATCTGTTCTAGTTCCAGCATTATAACCCGCTCCAGGATGGAGGGATTCTACTTCATAAGCAACGGAATTTGATCCTGTTGCCAGGTAAGAGGCTCCATAAACTCTAACGGCTGAAGCAAGAAGACCTGAGACTCCATAGTCAGCCTCGGCATTCAGAGTAGAGGAAACAGCAACCAGAGCCGAGACACCGTTGTCAGGATCGTATGAGGTTCCACTGCAAGCTGAAATGCCTAAAGAGGCTCCTGACCCAGCGAAGCTACCAACAATAGCTCCCGATAGGTTAAGACCTGCTGTTAAAGATCCAGGCCCCACAACCACTCCCACCTTATCGGAGTCTAAGTCTCCACCGATAATTTGTTTAAGTGCTGCCGCCTGACTTGTTTCTGAAGTGCCTTCAGGAACGGAGAAATCTCGTCCTGCACTATTATTATCAGTAAACTGAGCCGTTCCATCGTTGTCATAAGATTGAATACGGAAAGTAATTGCTCCACCGAACTGCGAGCTACCAGTGGTTGTGGATCTCTTAACCCCCCACCCATTCAATGCCATTCCAGCAGCAGTAGGCGAACCTGACACTATAACAGCAGGACACACACCCATGCTCATAGTAGCAGAAGCATCAGTAGCAGTAGTTGAATCAGCGGCTCTAATAAAGTAAAGCTGATTAGTGGTTTCTAAGACCTCTAATGCGCCTTCCAGAGCTTGCCCAGTAAGAGCCTCAGAGGGCTCCCCAAACGTGCGAAGAAGTTGATTCTGGCTGGTAATTAAGGTAGCCTTGTTCGTAGGACCTTTAGGCGCGAAGCCAACAATCCCCACCACTGAAGTGTTAATTGATGGGGTGTATTCTGAAATATCTTTTTCAATGGTGTAGACACCAGGGCTTACATAAGTTGCCATAATTTATTCTCCTAAGCGTTTGAAATCTTAAAAATTTTCCGTCTGTGTAATGTTTGGATTTGTTCTGTAACATAAGCCTCAGGAACCACAATGGTTTCTCCTGGCTGCATCCATTTCTCTTTACAACCCTTCTCTGTATTAAAATAAATGGTAAAGGCTTGTAGGCTGTCGTTTTTGATTAACTTCATAACTAATTCACTCCTTATTATCTACCCACTCAAGAACTTTTTTTTGAGAACTTTTTTTATCCAGCGAATACGTCACTACTTTCGTTTGAAGTCCTTGCAAACTCATGGGGGCTGTCTCCATGGGGAGATATAGTGCTTCCAGCCACAGCGATAACACTTCCCTGCACTAGCACGGTGGCTATCCCTGGCCCTGTGATAACTCCTCCTCCTGCTGTGCTTGCACCCACCATGGAAACTCCTTTCCCATTAGCGAAAACAGTATTGCTTCCCGAATTAGTATGAGCACACGTTGCGGCATCTCCCGCTCTTGATACCCCAGGCACTAGGAAGTCTCCACTTTAAATTCAGTAATCTTACCCGTAGATGTGATTAGAAATTTAGGGCTAGGAATATACGTCCTTAATACAAGGTTAATACTCTTTTTAATTACACGGTCTTCCTTATCTGCTGCTGTAACAGGAGTGACATCATCCTCAGAAAGGATAAATGATTTGGCTAGAGTAGAAAAATGAGTAGGCACTTGCATCTCAGGATTAAATTTTAATCTGACCTGCTCTAGAATCTGATCCATGTCAGCCATGTACTTACACCAGATATTAAGTTGGTAGTTTACATTGACGGGGCGTGGGGAGAGGCTTAGAACCCTGTAGGCTCTTTGTTTATCCTCATCCCACCACTTCTCATTTAAAAGAACACTTTCGTTTCTTCTACGATCATCATCATTATCAGACGTAGTTTGAGAAATAGATAGGATCGGAAGAATGATATTGTTTTCCTGCTTTAGTTTAGCAATCGCTCGTTCAGCGTTAGCGTGAATGCATTTAATATCAATAAACTTTTCTTCCGAGTTTATATAACCAACGTCATTAAAGGAGGCGATCATCCCTCTGAGAGAATCTTTATACATATGAGAGATTGTGGTCTTGGCCTGAGTTAATCTATAGATCTCTTTGCGAATCCAACCTTCTCGGGTAGGGTAGCTTCTGCTCTGGCTGGGGTAGGAGGACGCATTCCAATCCGTAAGAATAGAGCTTGTGCTAGTTCCTACATAGTTGACCGTGCTTCCCGATAAATCATAGGACATCAGACTTGCCTCCTGCGTAACCACCAAGATCGTCACTCACTTCTAAGAGCGGAGTGTCTTGGACATCAGGCGCATCACGAAGAAGCCTTGCAGAGCAAACTAGGTGGTATACACCGTATGCCTCAAAGCCATCCTCAACAACCTCAAAGATTTCATACATCTGGTTCTGAAACTGGGGCTTAATAATGTCTCCAGGAATTACAGAACGGTGTAGTTTTCTCTCAATGTAGCTTTTATTAAACGTAAACAATTGATCATTGGTTAGTTCGATTCCAAACTGAGTAAGCTCCTCACTAAGTGAGATGGGATCGTAATGACCATGAACGATGATCGGATCTTTAGCAACAGGCTTATCCCTTGCTTCCATGTACACAGGATCAAAATCTTCAGTCTGATAGTACTTATAGAAGTACATCTTTGATCCTGCGAGACGAATCATCTCGTCATCCACCAGGTTAAACATATTTATATCAGGATTCGTCTGATCAAATAAGCTTAGAATGCTATCGTCGCCATCCAGGTCTGGTAGCTCAGGTAACTCTGTGGATACTTTGTAGTTCTTTCGGTTCATCCTCTAGGATTATTTTTTGCTGTAACTTCTTTCAATTGCCTGAGCAGTGGTCTCCCCAGGGTTCTTTTTAGTGAGAGGCTTTCTCGGAGCAAGTTTAGATCCTGCTGGAATATCGAGCTTTGGCTTGTTCTCCAAATCTTTTCCCTTCTTTCGGATAAGACTTTTCCCACGGTACTGCATTTCAACAAGACCCATAGCCTCAGCGAGCATAGATCCAATACGACGGTATCCCGTGTGGTCTCTCATCCCTTTTCGAGTTCTCCCTCCAACTTTAGGAGGAACCATACCTTGTCTAGCCAATTTTTCTTTTTCTGATGCAGCGGTAGGTCTAAACTGCTTTGCGCCAGGATTAAAATCTTTAGTTTTTCCAAAGATCTTTTGACCAGCCTCAAATCTGTCCTTAGCTGCTTGCGTCTTCTTTGAAGCCCTTGTTTCTAGCAACGTAGTAACATAACTGTTCTTGTATTGTGTGTTATCTTCCATTTTTCTATTTCCTTTGAGTTTACTTGTTAGAGTCTCCACTCCTGCCGCAGCAGCATTACCTAATGCAGCCATCTTTTTTGGATCTTTAGCGGCAGTCCTAGCCATTTTAGCAGCACCTCTTTTTGCGCCACCTTTAGCTGCTCCTTTTCCGACTGCTATTCCTGCCCTACGAACAAGAGGGCCAGCTAATGCCCTTAAACCAGCAGCAAGAAGCGGAGCCGCTTCATACATACTACGAGTCTTAATGTTCTGTTGTTTTAATTCCTGAGCTTTCTTGTTAGCGTCATTGCCCACAGGAACTCCTTCGTCCCCTGCGGCGTTTGCACCAGCAGTGGTATTTCCACCAGCAGTTAGCGAAGGTGTCTTGGCTTTCTTAGGCTTAGGATTTAAAGGCTTGGCTGCATCTCTCATTGCATCAGTATCGGTCTTGCTGAAGCTTTGAGCTTCATCCTTCCTTTCTTTGTTGGCTTTCATGAGAGCGGCTCGTTCTTTCTTAGCTTTAAGTTCTGCGGTGCGCTTCATCAGAGCTTGCATTGCAGGACTAGCAGTTCCTCTAACCTCTTCGTCCTGTCTCTTTTTTGCCATTTTCCTAAATGTTTTAGCCAGATTGTATCTTTTAGATCCAGGAGGGCATGTAGGGCCACCAAATTTGTCTCCTGTGCAGACTCCTTCAGTGCCTCGTTTCTCAATGTCCTTTTCGGCATCCTGAATCCAATCGTCTTTCTTGGCTTCTTCAACACCTTTGATTGTACCTTTGTTTTTAGAAGCGTAGAATACGCTCTCCCCTTTCTTTTTTCCATATCTCTCACGCATGGAGTCTTTAATCTTCTGTCCTTTATTAGTTAGTGGCATAATTAAAACATCGTGAACACTGGTGGTTCTTCAATTTCTGAGAGAAGCTCTTCCTTGAGCTTATCCTTTTCGATCTCACTTGACTGCAATAAGGCAGTCCCATTTAATGCTGCACCACCACCTGGAGAAGGTAGCGTTGCATACTTGCCTCTGATCTCACCAAGGATTCCCTTAGCTGCGGCTACGGCATATCTCTGAATCCAATTCCTGTAGTAAGGGTGCATTGTGCTAGTGTCTAAGCCTCTGTATACTAAGATAACAGGCTGACCGTTTATAACAGGGCACGGATATAGCTGAAGGACATTCCCATTTAGGAGATCCCAGCTACCGTCTTGGCTTAAAACCTTTCTCATTGTCTCTAAGTGCGTCTGCATCAGATAAAAATCCGAAACACTGAAGTTGCTGAATAAGAAATTGTCTTGGAAGTATTTGATAAAGAAATCAAACTCAAGCGTTCCAGCCATATTCTGAATACTTAATAAAGATTTTTTATAAGCAACATAAGAGAGGTTATTAGCAATTTGCAGAGGAAGAACGTATTGATTGTGACCCCCTGAGCATTCAAACGCAGCTATCTGTGTACACCAAAAAGGTGCATGGTAATCTAATTGAGTTATAGCTTCATCAATAACTGTTTTAATTTGAAAGCTTGTTAGCTCTACTCTCACTACAGGATGACCTAATCTTGCTAGAACAAAATCATGAACTGTTTTTTCAAAGTCTGTTAGCTCTACAGGATCTCCCAGAGTACCGATATTTAACTTGGAACCATCAATAGCGGTAGAGAAAAGCTTAGTATCACTTAGCTGGTTTCCACCATACTGTCCGAAGCTATCTCCGTAACTAAGAATTCTGGGGTTGATCTTGGTCATTTAAACTTTCCTTAGGAGGTCTTCCTTTCTTCTTTGCTTGTATAGGTTTGCTGATTATCTCTAGGTTGCGAGAACTAACTAAAGTCTTGGACTCAAATAACTCTCCTGGCCTAATCTCAATTACTTCCCCATCAATGTGAAGAAGCATGTTCCATCTACATTTGCTTCTATATTTATACATAATTCCTCTAGTGTATATAGGAAAGAGAAGAGGGTCAGAGGACAAAATTCCTCTGACCCTCTTGTTTATTTACTTTCTATCTAAATTAGACAGTAGTTGCAGTACCTAAGACCCCGTTATTCCTAGCAAACGGGCTGAAGAGGTAGTTGCTGGTCGGGCCAATGATACGAATGATTCTGTAGAATCGGTTCATCGGCTCGATCTGTACCTTACCGTAACGGGTCAGGATACCTTTCCTAGGCTGGAAGGTCTCAGGATCCGTAATGGTCGGCAACTGCTGGAGCGGAATGTACGGGGCATAAATATAACCCGAATCCATTGCGTTCGCGCCTTTGTAACCCATCATAATTTCATCAGAGGGGTACATCGGGTCAACATAAAGGTCGTAGCGACCCATGAACTTACCCTTATACTCGATTGAGTTCCTACCAATGTTGGTGGGAGCATCGTTCGGCATAATACCACCCTCAAGCTTCGCAGCACTTTCAAGCATAGAAGCGACGAGAGGAGAGGTCAGAAGCCAGTTACCAGGACCACGCATCGTCGTGCGGTAAATGTCCTGAGAAGCAAGGTTGATCACCGCAAGTAAGTTTGCGTAGACCTCGCCAACGTGACGGGGGTAAAGGCCAATAGCAGTCGTGGTGAAGTCCACAACGAAAACATTAGAATCAGTCTTAGCTGATCCTAATGATGTTGCGGTTCCTGTACCATTCGCTCCATTGAAGTCGTAAGTAAACTGAGCGGGGACAAAAGTACCCGTAGCAGCAGTATTGCCGTCAAGACCAGGGAAAACCCCATTATCACGGTCACCAAGCGAAATGTAGCTTGAGTCCATAATGTTTTGGTTCACACCACCGACATTGCGATCACGAAGACCGTATGAAATCATACGAAGATCTTCGATAAGCTCACGGTCGATCTCAAGTTGAAGCTCCTTCGAAAGAAGGTCAGTAAGCTCCCGCTCAAGGTCAAGGTTGTGATAAGCCTTAAGGTCTTGAGAAGCCTCAAGAGTCCAAAGGGCTCTCATCTTACGAGTGTTAGCCACAACAGCTTCCTGCTCGATGTGGAAGGTCATCTCTGGGATGCCCGTTCCCGCTAAACGCTCACCACCTGAAAGGTTGTAGCCTCCAACGAAGTCGGGGTTAGGCCAAGCAGCGATCTGACCGCCCATTGTACCTGAACCAGCACCAGCACCTTGGAAGGGCTCGTCACCAGACTCACCAGCGGCAAGGACGTTAGACACATCGAAGCCAGCAGCGGCTGAATCTCCGTCAAGACCACCTGTTGCGCCAGCACCAGCATCAAGCTCAAACGTACCAGGATAGCCACCGTTTGAGCCAACGGGCTGAGTGCCGTCAGGGGAGGCTGACAAAGATCCAATAGCAGAAGCCACGTTACCCGCATAGGTAAGGTTAAACTTGCTGTAAACCGTTTGGATATCTGATGCAGGAGTTTCTCCACCGTTCTTCGCACGGCTGTTGCCGAGGTAGAAGACCTGTGAAACTGGACCCTGCATGGGCTGGACACCAACAAGGCTGTTGGCTAAAAGCTTCGGGTAAACCCGACGAACAAGAGGGAAAGCGAACTTCTGAAAAGTACCAAGCTGACCAGTAGTGGTAGCAGCAGCGGTAATGTTCTCAGAAAGACGATCCTCAACAATAGATTTTGCTTGGTTCTCTAGAAGCTGCGCTGTAACTCGACGGGTATA
>TARA_R110002012_G_scaffold258598_7_pt1 | contig 42089 bp, 33 predicted proteins | sample TARA_R110002012 | Tara Oceans TARA_R110002012 (sample SAMEA4396515) | marine metagenome | biome: Westerlies Biome; feature: [DCM] deep chlorophyll maximum layer (ENVO:01000326); material: water (ENVO:00002006), including particulate matter (ENVO:01000060) such as... | depth 40 m
CCGTCATGCAGGGTTTCCTGCGTGAATTTGGCGCGGCGGGCCTGCACCGCTTCGTCTCGGAGACCGATGCGTTTCACATGCCGATCCATGAGGACAGGGCCGCGCCGCTCTACCCGCGTTCGGTCAGCCTGTCAGCGGCCGAAATCGAGCTGTTTGATGCTGCCCTTGGCGCCCGCGTACCGGCTTGAGGCGGCTGAGGCGCAGATGATTCGATTTGCCGGGTTTGCACTCAGCCAATCTATCGCTATAAGCCCGGTGAAATAAGCGATCTGCGGGGTCCGGCCCCGCAAACAGCCGGGCATGAGCCCGATCAATCCGCGGGCGCATTGCCCGTAAAAACAGCCGGGCATGAGCCCGGCCAACCCGCGGGCGCATCGCCCGTAAAATCGCCGGGCATGAGCCCGGCCAACACGGTGAACGACATGGCACAGAACTGGACCCCATCAAGCTGGCGCAACAAACCGATCCAGCAGGTTCCGGATTATCCGGATGCAGCGGCGCTTTCTGCGACCGAGGCCCGGCTGGCCAAGTTTCCGCCGCTGGTGTTTGCGGGTGAGGCCCGCCGGCTGACCGCGTCGCTTGCCGAGGTCGCCGAAGGCAGGGGCTTTCTGCTTCAGGGCGGCGATTGCGCCGAAAGCTTCGCCGAGCACGAAGCCGACAACATCCGCGATTTCTTCCGCGTCTTCCTGCAGATGGCCGTGGTGCTGACCTTCGGCGCGCAGCAGCCGGTGGTCAAGATCGGCCGCATCGCCGGACAGTTCGCCAAGCCGCGCTCGTCCAATATCGAGAAGAAGGACGGCATCGAGCTTCCGAGCTACCGTGGCGATATCATCAACGGCATCGAGTTCAACGAGAAGTCGCGCGTGCCCGATCCCGAGCGCCAGATCATGGCCTACCGGCAGTCGGCGGCGACGCTCAACCTGCTGCGCGCGTTCGCCCAGGGCGGCTACGCCAATCTCGACAATGTGCACCAGTGGATGCTCGGCTTCGTCAAGGACAGCCCCCAGGCCGAGCGCTACCGGGCGCTGGCCGACCGGATCTCCGAGACCATGGATTTCATGAAGGCGATCGGCATCAATGCCGACAACCACGCCAATCTGCGCGAGACCGATTTCTTCACCAGCCACGAGGCGCTGCTGCTCGGCTACGAAGAAGCCATGACCCGCACCGATTCCACCTCGGGCGATTACTACGCCACATCCGGTCACATGATCTGGATCGGCGACCGGACCCGTCAGACCGACCATGCCCATATCGAATATGCCCGCGGCATCAAGAACCCGATCGGTCTCAAATGCGGCCCGTCGCTCGAGCCTGATGAACTGCTGACGCTGATCGACCTGCTCAACCCGGCCAACGAAGCCGGCCGGCTGACCCTGATCGCCCGTTTCGGTCACGACAAGGTGGCCGACCACTTGCCAAAGCTGATCCGTGCCGTCGAGCGCGAGGGCCGCAAGGTGGTGTGGTCCTGCGATCCGATGCACGGCAACACGATCACGCTCAACAACTACAAGACCCGTCCGTTCGAGCGGATCCTGTCGGAAGTGGATTCCTTCTTCCAGATCCACCGCGCCGAAGGCACCCATCCCGGCGGCATCCACATCGAGATGACCGGCAAGAATGTCACCGAATGCACCGGCGGCGCCCGGGCGCTGTCGGGCGAGGACCTGCAGGACCGCTACCACACCCATTGCGACCCGCGGCTGAACGCCGACCAGGCCCTCGAACTCGCCTTCCTCGTCGCCGAACGCATGAAAGGCGGTCGTGACGAGGAAAAGGCTGTTGTGAACGGGTAAAACTGCTTGCAACTGACTGAGAATACTACCAGAACGCCGGGGGGAGCCCCGGCGTTTTGGGTTTTGGGCGTCAGTCTCTGGCCGGCGTCTCTCCAGCCTCAGCCCCCTCGTTCGTCATCGTCGGCCTCCGAGCCGAGGATCCATACCGAGTCTATCCGCGTTCACCTGTTGGAGGGAGATTGCGGAATGGATCCTAGGGACGGGGCCCTAGGATGACGACGGGTGGCGTCCAGCATGACAATAGAATGCCGCAAATGTCAGTAGAACGGCAGGACGTCTCCGTGCTTTGATCGTCTCCAACCGGAATCAGTCCCCTCGGAGCCCTGCATGCCCAACGACCAAGCCCGTACCGGCCACTGCAATTGTGGCGCCGTCCGTTTCCGCACCACCGGTCCCTTGCGCGAGGTGGTCGCGTGCCATTGCTCGCAATGCCGGCGTCAGTCCGGGCTCTATTTCGCCGCCACCAACGTGCCTGACGAGAACATCGTGATCGAGGGCGGGGAGAATATCACCTGGTACCAGGCTTCCGATTTCGCCCGGCGTGGATTTTGCGCCACCTGCGGCTCGGCGCTGTTCTGGAAGCACCGAGATGATCCGCATATCTCGGTGCTGGCGGGTGCGTTTGATGAGCCGTCCGGGTTGAAAATGACCAAGCACATCTTCTGCGCCGACAAGGGCGATTTCTACGAGATTACCGACGGCTTGCCCCAGTACGAAAAAGGCTCGGCCGGGCTGCTGGTGGCGGAGGATTGAGGGGATTGGGTTCAGCGCAATCCAGCCAAACCTGTGCATGGTTGATTTCTGCACGGCCAACGCTTCCAAGCGCTTGTCCGAAAAATCCCCCTACCTTTTCCCCACCCGCCAAATCCCATGCCATCATCACCGCACTCCCGCTGCCGGATGGATCGCGAACGTTTGCGACCAGGCGGGAGGAAGGCCTTTGGGGGTTTGCCGTAACGTGCGGCAAGGCTCGAAAGGAGGCGGCGGCCATCGGGGTTCCGCTGGCGGGCGGGTCTCGTTCGAGACGCGTGCAAAGCCAGCCACCGGGCCGGGTTGTGTTTCGCGCCAGCCGAAAGGCGAGGTGTGGAACGCAAGGCCGGTCCGGGCCTGTGGCGGACATGACGCGCCAAGTGTGCGTCAGGGTCCGTGCCGGTATCCCGAGACCCACTCCCGCGGCCTGTCCAGGCTGCGGCCGGAGCAATCCGGGCGGGAAGTAACATCCGTGAGTGCAAGGTGCCGCCTGTCGGATGCGGACATCATCCGGCAAGACTCGGGCCGCGCGCGTGCTGCGCCACCCATTTACCCATTTCTAGAGGCAAAGCCCGCGTGCGGCCCTCCGGACCAAAGTCAGATTTCATCCCGGTGGAGACCACCCATGCGGGGCTTTTGGCGTGGTTAAGTGCGCCACCCTGTTGGTGTTGTCCATAAATACTGAACGCAGAGTGGTCAAAAGCCCGCCTTTTATGAACAAGTGCGGCGGCCTATGTTGGAGGCAAGGAGATTGACCATGACCCAATCCACACATCCCGCCGAAACCTCTGCACCGCTTCCCGCCCTGTTCATCTCGCACGGCTCCCCCGACACGGTCGTTGCCGAGTCCGAGGCCGCCGCCTGGCTCAGGCAGATGGCGGCCGATCTGCCGCGTCCACGCGCTATCGTGGTGGCGAGCGCGCATTTCGAAGTCTCGGGCGGGGTGGTTGTCTCCGCTGACCCGGATCCGGAAACCATCCATGATTTCGGTGGTTTCGCGCCCGAACTTTACGCGATGCAGTACCCCGCACCCGGCGAGCCCGAACTGGCGGGGCGGATTGCAGGCGATCTGCAGAAGGCAGGCTTTGTCGCCCGCGTCGCAGACAAGCGCGGTTTTGATCACGGCGTCTGGGTGCCGCTGAAGCTTGCCTATCCCGATGCCGATATCCCGGTGGTGTCGGTCTCCGTTGACCCGAACAAGGGGCCCGAGCACCATTTCCGGCTCGGGCAGGCGCTGGCTTCGCTCGGCGCCGAGGGCGTGCTTGTCATCGGCTCCGGCTCCTTCACCCACAATCTCGGTGAAGCCTTCAAGCTGCTGCGCAAGGGCACGCGCGTGGCCGAGGTGCCCGCCTGGGTCGAAAGCTTCACTGGCTGGATGAACGAGCGCCTGGCGGCCAGTGACGTCGCAGCGCTGCTCGATTATCGCCGGGCGGCGCCCCACGCGGTGGAAAACCACCCCACCGACGAGCACCTGCTGCCGCTCTATGTGGCGATGGGGGCGGCCGGTGAGCATGGCACGGCGCGGCTGGTGCATGACAGCGCCGAGTTCGGCGTGCTGGCCATGACCATGTGGCGGTTCGATCCGGCACCGGTCGCAGCGGCGGCTTGACCCACGCCTCAGGCCGGGCAAGTGCCTCATTCTCCGGCACTGACAGGCCATTGACGGATTCGGTGATTTTCAAGTCCGGCAAGTTGCGCTAACACGGCTGTCATGACCCAGAACCAAGACGCCTCGACCAACACCATCCGTATCGCCGTCGGCCAGCTCAATCCGACCGTTGGCGATATTGCCGGCAATCTCGCCAAGGCGCGGCAGGCGCGTGAAGATGCCGCCCGCCACGGTGCCGACCTCGTGTTGCTGACCGAGCTGTTCATCGCCGGCTATCCGCCGGAAGACCTGGTGCTCAAGCCGGCATTTCTGAAAAACTGTCTCAAGGCGATCGAAACGCTGGCCGCGGAGACCGATGACGGCGGCCCGGCCGTGGTGATCGGCTATCCGCGCTTTGAGGGCGACAAGCGTTACAACTCGGTTGCGGTGCTCGACGGTGGCAAGATCATTGCTTCGCGGGACAAGGTGGATCTGCCGAATTACGGTGAATTCGACGAGAAACGGGTGTTTCATGTCGGAGAAATGCCCGGCCCGGTCTCGATCCGCGGCGTGCGCTTCGGCATTCCGGTGTGCGAGGACATCTGGGGCGATCTCGGCGTTTGCGAAACGCTGAGCGAAAGCGGCGCCGAGATTCTCATCGTGCCCAATGGCTCGCCCTATTATCGCGGCAAGGTCGATATCCGCCAGCAGGTGGTGCTCCGCCAGGTGATCGAAAGCGGCTTGCCGATGATCTATGCCAACCAGGTCGGCGGTCAGGACGAGCTGGTGTTTGATGGCGCCAGTTTCGCCATGAATGCCGACAAGAGCCTCGCCTTCCAGATGAGCCAGTTCGAGGAAACCGTCTCGATCGTCACCTACAAGCGCCAGGATGATGGTGGATGGGCTTGCGCCAACGGGCCGATGTCGGTGATCCCCGAGCGCGAGGAAGCCGATTACCGCGCCTGCATGCTGGGCCTGCGCGACTACGTCAACAAGAACGGCTTCCGCAATGTCGTGCTGGGGCTGTCGGGGGGCATCGATTCGGCGATTTGCGCAGCCCTTGCCGTCGATGCGCTGGGCGAGGAGAGGGTGCGCACCGTGATGCTGCCCTACCGCTACACCTCCGAAAGCTCGTTTGCCGATGCCGAGGCCTGCGCCCGGGCGCTGGGCTGCCGCTACGACACGGTGGCGATCGAAGAGCCGGTGCAGGGGTTCCTGAGCGCGCTTGGCGACATGTTCGACGGCACCGACGAGGGCGTGACCGAAGAGAACCTTCAGAGCCGGGCGCGCGGCGTCATCCTGATGGCGATCTCCAACAAGTTCGGCTCGATGGTGGTGACCACCGGCAACAAGAGCGAGATGTCGGTCGGCTACGCCACGCTTTACGGCGACATGAATGGCGGCTTCAATCCGATCAAGGATCTCTACAAGATGCAGGTCTATGCGCTGTCGCGCTGGCGCAATTCCCAGGTGCCGCCCGGTGCGCTGGGGCCTTCGGGCGAGGTGATCCCGGTCAACATCATCGACAAGGCGCCCTCGGCGGAACTTCGGCCGGACCAGACCGACCAGGATTCGCTGCCGCCTTATCCGGTGCTTGACGACATTCTCGAATGTCTGGTCGAGCACGAGATGGGCGTCGAGGAGATCGTCGCGCGGGGCCATGAGGTCGCCGTGGTGCACCGGATCGAGCACCTGCTCTACATCGCCGAATACAAGCGCCGCCAGTCGGCTCCCGGCGTCAAGATCACGCGCAAGAATTTCGGCCGCGACCGGCGCTACCCGATCACCAACCGGTTCAGAGACCGGGGATGATCTTCTCATTCCTGCGTGACAATGCCCGCTGGGTTGCCGGCGGGTTCCTGCTGACGTTCTTCTCGTCGTTCGGACAGACCTATTTCATCTCGCTGTCGGCGGGCGAAATCCGCGCCGAGTACGGGCTGAGCCATGGTGGCTTCGGCACGCTCTACATGCTGGCGACGCTGGCGAGTGCGGCGACGCTGCCGCAGATCGGCAAGATCGTCGACCGGATGTCTGTCGCGTCGACGGTGCTGCTGGCAGCCCCTGTGCTCGCCATTGCCTGCCTGCTGATGGCCTGGTCGACCTCATTGGTGCTGCTGGTGCTTTCGGTCTATCTGCTGAGGCTGTTCGGGCAGGGCATGTTCACCCATATTGCCATGACCGCGATGGGGCGCTGGTTTGCAGCCCAGCGCGGCCGGGCGATTTCGCCGACCGCCATCGGTGTCAATTTCGGCGAGGCGCTGTTTCCGATCAGCTTCGTCGGCGTGGCAGCCCTGGTCGGCTGGCGCGGCTCCTGGCTCGTCGCCGCCGGTGTGCTGCTGCTCATCGCACTGCCGGCGATCTACAGCCTGTTGAAAAAGGAACGCACGCCGCAATCGGTGGTGCAGGATCCCAACCGGCCGGCGGTGCGCGACTGGACCCGGGGCGAGGTGATCCGCGATCCCCTGTTCTGGGCGGCACTGACCGGCGTAATGGCGCCGGCCTTCATCGGCACCACGATCTTCTTCCACCAGGTCTACCTGTCGGAACTGCGCGGCTGGCCGCCGAGCGTGTTTGCGGCCTCGTTTGCGATCATGTCGTCGATGACGATCCTGTTCGCGCTCGTGGCCGGGCAGTTGGTCGATCGGTTCACCGCCACCCGGCTGCTGCCGATCTTCCTGGTGCCGCTGTCGCTGTCGTGTTTCGTGCTGGCCTCCACCGAAGCCCCCTGGGGCGCCTATCTGTTCATGGCCTTCATGGGGATTTCCTACGGATTTTCCTCGACGCTGTTCGGCGCGCTCTGGCCGGAACTTTACGGCGCCAAGCATCTCGGCGGGATCCGGTCGCTGATCGTGGCCTTCATGGTGTTCGGCACCGCCATGGGCCCGGGGGTGTCGGGCGCACTGATTGACATAGGTGTGCCGTATCCGACGCAGATTATGGCCATGGGGCTTTATTGCGTCATGATCAGCGTGGTGCTGATCCAGGTCAGCCGCAAGGCGCTGAAACGTCAGGCCGCGGTGGCCTGAGGACCAAACTGCCGGCTCTAGCGGATCAGCGAATGAGTGCCGGATTTGAGATCGAGATGCTCCGACTGGTCGGGCAGAAACGCCGGTCCGACGATCCTGACATCCTGACGCTCCGGCGTCAGCGCACGTTCGGCAGTGGAAGCTGACAGCACGGCTGCGACATCCTGCGGATCGAGGCGCATCTGGCTGTTGAGAACCGATTCCGGATCCTCGCCCGGATCAGGCCGATTGAAGGGGCGGACCCAGGTTGTCACCGCTTCCTCGCCGCTGTCCGTGCCGTTGAGGATGGCCTCGCGGCGTTGCATCTCGGTATGAAAAGCCCGCATGTTGCAGCTGCAGGCTTCGCTCATCGGTGCGCTTGCGTTGCGGTAGGCGAATGCGTTGGGCATATCGGTGTAGGCTTCGCGGGTGCGGGCGGAGATCATGTCTTGGCTTTCCTGGCCCAGAGCATTGTGGAAATACAGGGCGGTCGGGGTTCCCGGACACATCATCTGGCAGGTGCGTTCGTCGCGGGCGAAATCCGATGGTGCTGCTGCCGAGGAGACGGGAAAGAAGAAACCGTCGCAGGTGCGCACGCACATGGTCCGGTAATTGCCGCCGCGCGCTGCTCTTGGCTCGATGACGATGCGCGATCCGGTCCTGCGCACCGGATTGGCGTTGCGGCTTTCACCATTGCCGAGAACTTCCACCAGCCCGGGATTTTTCTTCGGCTTTGCCTTCAGGGCCGCGACCTTTCCCTTGAGCGCGGCAGCCCGGACCGAGGAGCGCTGACCATTGCAATCATTGGCATCGAGCGCGGCCTGGACGCGCCGTATCGCTGTCTTGTCGGCGCGGCTGGCATGGGCATCGCGCTTGCGCTCGAGCGCGCCGAGATTGGCGCGCATCTTCGTGTGGGCAGCGGTGAGCTTGGCGCAGGCTTTTGCATTCTGGCCGCCGACCACGATGAAGCTGCCTGACGAGCAGCGAAAACGGGCCAGGTCGGCCTCCACCTGGTCGATCTGCCGCGCCTGTTCCCGGGCGGCGCTGGCGAAACGCTGAAACTTGGCCGATGTGCCCCTGCTTGCGGAGACGTTCTCGAGCTGGGTCTTGAGCCGCGCACAGACCGCAGACGCCTCAGCAGCGCCGGTCCCGGCAAGGACCAACGTGAGAACAGCCAATGAACTGCGAAACCAGACGCCACGCATGATCAACTCCAACACAGATACACAACATCGTTAGCCCTCCGGGATATACCGGAGAGACCCTAACAGTTTTATACTAGCGTCTGATCCTGCCTGCTCCAACGGCAACCGGTTGTTTACCTTAACCGGGGACGAGAGCCACCAGCCGGCTGGTGCCGCCCGGTTCAGTCCCCGGAAGAGGCCTCAACCACTGCCAGCGTCGCCATGTTGACGACCCCGCGCGAGGTGACCGAAGGCGACAGGATGTGTGCCGGGAGGGCGGATCCAAGCAGGATCGGCCCGACATGCAGCGCTTCGGTCATGGTCTTGACGATGCCGAGCGCAATATTGGCAGCGTCGAGATCGGGGAACACGAGAAGGTTGGCTTCGCCCGAAAGCGTGCTGTCGGGCATCACCCGGCGGCGCAGCACCTCCGAGATCGCGGAATCGCCGTGCATCTCGCCGTCGACCTCGAGATCGGGTTCCAGCGCGCGGATGATCTTGAGGGCGCGGCGCATCTTGTCCGCACTTTCGGAATCGCGCGATCCGAAATTGGAGTGCGAGACCAGCGCCGCCTTCGGGTTGATGCCGAAGCGGCGGATTTCCTGGGCTGCCATGATGGTGGTCTCGGCAATTTCCTCGGCACTTGGATCGAACGAGACATAGGTGTCGGTGAAGAAGGTGGCGCCGCGCTGCGAGATCAGCAGGCTGAGCGCAGAAAAATCAATGACGCCTTCGCGCTTGCCGATGATCTGCGACACATCGCGCAGATGGCGATTGTAGCGGCCTTCAAGTCCGCAAATCATCGCGTCAGCCTCGCCGCGGCGCAATGACAGGGCGCCGATGACGGTGGCATTGGTGCGGATGATGGTGCGGGCGGCTTCGGGGATGACACCCTTGCGTCCGACGATGGAAAAATACTCATCCACATAGTCGCGGAAGCGCGGATCATCTTCGGGATTGGTGACGGCGAAATCGACGCCGGGCCGGATCCTGAGGCCGAAGCGCTGCAGACGGCTCTCGATAATGCTCGGGCGTCCGATCAGGATCGGCTCGGCAATGCCTTCCTCGAGCAGCACCTGGGCTGCGCGCAGCACCCGCTCGTCTTCGCCTTCGGCAAAGATCACCCGCTTCTTGGTGGCTGCCTTGGCGGCGGTGAACAGCGGCTTCATGATCAGGCCGGAGCGGAACACGAAGCGGTTGAGCTGGTCGACATAGGCATCCATGTCGGTGATCGGACGCCGCGCGACGCCGGATTTGGCGGCAGCTTCCGCGACAGCCGGCGCGATGCGCAGGATGAGGCGCTGATCGAAGGGAGAGGGAATGAGATATTCCGGCCCGAAGACCGGAGTTTCGCCGGAATAGGCGCGGGCGGCGATGTCGGACGGCTCTTCCTTGGCAAGTGCTGCGATGGCGCGCACTGCGGCCATCTTCATTTCCTCGTTGATGGTGCGGGCGCCGCAATCGAGCGCACCGCGGAAGATATAGGGAAAGCACAGGACGTTGTTGACCTGGTTGGGAAAATCCGAGCGGCCGGTGCAGATCATCGCGTCCGGCCGCGCCGCGCGCGCCTCATCAGGCATGATTTCCGGTGAGGGATTGGCAAGCGCCATGATCAGCGGCTTCTCCGCCATGGTGGCGAGCATTTCGGGCTTGAGAACGCCGGCTGCGGAGAGCCCCAGGAACACGTCGGCGCCGCCGATGGATTCGGTCAGCACCCTGTTGTCGGATTTCTGCGCATAGACCGATTTCCACTGGTCCATCATCACTTCGCGGCCCTCGTAGACGAGGCCGTCAATGTCATGCACCCAGATGTTTTCGCGCTTGGCGCCGAGCGCCACCAGCAGGTTGAGACAGGCAAGGGCTGCCGCGCCGGCGCCGGAGGTGACGATCTTGGCATCCTCGATCTTCTTGCCGGCAAGCTCCAGGCCGTTGAGGATACAGGCGGCGACAATGATGGCGGTGCCGTGCTGGTCGTCATGGAACACCGGGATGTCCATGATCTCGCGCAGCTGCTGCTCGACCTCGAAGCACTCGGGCGACTTGATGTCCTCGAGATTGATGCCGCCGAAGGTCGGCTCGAGCGCCGAAATCACGCTGACCATGCGGTCGACGTCAGGCGCGTCGATCTCGATGTCGAAGACGTCGATGCCGGCAAATTTCTTGAACAGGACGGCCTTGCCTTCCATCACCGGCTTGGAAGCCAGCGGGCCGATATTGCCAAGCCCGAGCACCGCGGTGCCGTTGGAGACGACAGCGACCAGGTTTGAGCGCGCGGTGTAAGCGGCTGCGGCATCGGGATTGTCCCTGATCGCCAGGCAAGGTGCTGCGACGCCGGGTGAATAGGCAAGCGCCAGGTCGCGCTGGTTGCCCAGCGGCTTGGTCGCCTGGATCTCGAGTTTTCCTGGCCGCGGATAGCGATGATAAAACAGGGCGTTTTCGTCGAGCTCACCACTGGAAGGTTTCGGATCGACGGAGCGCTTGTTGTCTGGTGAGGTCATCTGCGGCACTTCTTTACTGAAGGAAATCGGGAGTTTGGGCGCGGGGACATGGTCCCGTCAGAGAGACGGACGGAAACTGCGGGAACCGGCATCCGGACTGGGTACAGCGCGGTGCGCATCATTGCAGTCAGATTTCATCGTGATTCCCCCTCTGCGAACCGTTTTAACGGCCAGAATCCGTTCTAGAACCCTTCGGGGGCAAATGGAACCTGTTTGATGCTCCATTGCTGGGGCACAGGTGCTGTCCGGTGCCGGCCCGGCCTAGCCCCAGAGATCGGGCGAGGGGGGTGAGACAAGAGAGCCGGAATAGGTGAGGCCGGGCGAGCGGTCCTTAGCCATCAGCAAAGGCCCGTCGAGATCGACCCAATCGGCATCCTGGGCCAGCAGCACCGCGGGCGCCATGGCCAGCGACGAGCCGACCATGCAGCCGACCATCACGCCAAAGCCCAGTTCGCGGGCCTTGTCCCGCATCGCCAGCGCCTCGGTCAGGCCGCCGGTCTTGTCGAGCTTGATGTTGATCGCATCATAGCGGTCAGACAGCGATTGCAGATCGTCAATGGTGTGAACGCTCTCATCGGCGCAGATCGGCACGGGATGCGGTATGTGGGCCAGGATATCGTCCTTGCCGGCGGGCAGGGGCTGTTCGATCAGGCCGATATGCAGTTCGGCGGCAAGCAGCAGGTGTTCGCGGATGTTGCTTTCATCCCAGCCTTCATTGGCATCGAGAATGATTTCGGCATCGCGCGCGGCGCTCGCCACGGCGTGCATGCGAGCACGGTCATCGGAGGTGCCGACCTTGACCTTGAGCAGTTTCTGCGAGGAATGGGCGCGGGCTTCGTCGGCCATCTGGGCCGGCTCGCCAAGCGAAATGGTGACGGCGGTGGGGACCGGCCGCGGCAGGATGCGACAGGCGGTGGTGGATACCCGGGTGCCGCTCAGTTTGGCTTCGAGATCCCACAGCGCGCAATCGATGGCATTGCGGGCAGCCCCCGGTTTCATTGCGCTCTGCAACTCCTGCCGGCTCATGCCTTCGGAAATCGGTCCGGCAAAGGCTTCGATCGCCTCAAGCACGCCTTCGACGGTTTCGCCGTAGCGTTTGTAGGGGACGCATTCTCCCCATCCGCTGACGCCATTGTCGGTGATGGTGCAGGTGACAACATCGGCCGCGGTCTTGGCGCCACGGGAGATGTTGAAGGCTTTCTTGAGCGGAAAACTGTCGATCTTGACGCTGAGGTGTCGGGGCATTGCAACGGTCCGTAAAAAAGGGTCGATAGACTTGTATCAGCGGCCCTATTCCTGCCGCTGTGCGGTGACAGGTCCGGAACGAGCCTATATGTGTGAGGCATGTTGACCAAACAGCAAAAAGATACAAGGGGCGAAGCCTCGGTAGGGGGGCGGACCAACCTGCCGGCGCGGCTTGAGCATGATGTCTCGGCCGAGCGGGAGAGGCTTGTGCTTGGCGGCGACTGGCGGCATGCGGCGATCTCGGGCGTCTGCGGAGAATTGCTGGAAATTCAGGACAATCTGTCGGGCAAGCGGCTGGAAATCGACCTATCCGATCTTGGCAATTTCGACACCGCCGGGGCGTGGCTGGTGCGCAAGACGATGCTTGCAGCCGGCGCGCAAGGCGCTGAGGTGGACCTGGTCGGGGCTTCGGCTCAAGCCAGGGCGCTGATCGAAGCGCTGCCTGATCCGGGGGAGCAGTCAGAAGACCAGCGGAGCTCGCTGGTTCCGCGATTCGAGCGCCTGTTCGCACCCACCGGCAAGGCCATGTACGAGCTTTACGACGATTTCATCGCCTCGCTCTACATCCTCGGTTCCGCGGTTCGCGGGGCGCAGCTGAAGCTGAACCGTTCGGCAGGCATCTCTCCTGCGGCGATTGTCACCCAGATTGACCATATGGGCGTTCGGGCGGTGCCGATCATCATGCTGATGAGTTTCCTGATCGGCGCCATCATCGCGCAGCAGGGCGCGTTCCAGCTGAGATATTTCGGGGCCGAAGTGTTCGTTGTCGATCTCGTGGGTATCCTGCAATTGCGTGAAATCGGCGTGTTGCTGACCGCGATCATGATTGCCGGCCGTTCGGGCAGCGCGATTACCGCCGAAATCGGTTCGATGAAGATGCGCGAGGAGATCGATGCGCTCAAGGTGATGGGGCTCAACCCCATCGGGGTGCTGGTGTTTCCGCGCCTGGTGGCATTGACGGTAGTACTGCCGCTGTTGACGGTGGTGGCCAATTTCGCGGCGCTTGCGGGCGCTGCCGCCGTGTCGTGGAGCTATTCCGGGATCACGCCCGATGTCTTCATCACCCGGCTGCGCGAGGCGATCGACATGACGACCGTGGCCTCGGGGATGATCAAGGCGCCGTTCATGGCGCTGATCATCGGCATCGTTGCCTCGGTCGAGGGCATGAAGGTCGGCGGCAGCGCCGAATCGCTGGGGCGGCGCGTGACCGCCTCGGTGGTGAAATCGATTTTCGTGGTGATCCTGGTCGATGGCCTGTTCGCAATGTTCTACGCCGCCATCGATTTCTGAGGCAGAGCTGATGACCCCCATACACCAGTCCGATTCACAAGAGCGGGAAGTCATTCTTTCGGCACACGACATCACGGTGGCGTTCGGCAGCAACGTGGTGCTCGACAATCTCGATCTCGATGTCTATCGCGGCGAGATCCTCGGGTTTGTGGGCGGGTCCGGCACCGGCAAGTCCGTGTTGATGCGCTCGATCCTGCGGCTGATCCCGCGCCAGAATGGCGTGATCCGGATCCTCGGCGAGGATTATGATCAGGTTGAAGAAGCCAAGCGCATCGAACTGGACATGCGGCTCGGAGTGCTGTTTCAGCACGGGGCGCTGTTTTCCGCGCTGACGGTGCGCGAGAACATCCAGGTGCCGATGCGGGAATACCTCGATCTGCCGCAATCGCTGATGGATGAACTGGCCGAACTGAAGGTGGCCATGGTCGGCCTGGCGCCGGATGCGCTGGACAAGTACCCGTCCGAACTGTCGGGCGGGATGATCAAGCGCGCAGCGCTGGCGCGCGCCCTGGCGCTCGATCCGGACCTGGTTTTTCTGGATGAACCGACATCGGGACTTGATCCGATCGGCGCGGCGGAGTTCGATGAGCTGATCGCGCAATTGCGTGATACGCTGGGGCTTACGGTCTATATGGTGACCCACGATCTCGACAGCCTGTTTTCTGTTTGTGATCGTGTTGCGGTACTTGGGCAGAAACGTGTGCTGGTAGAGGGAACGATTGAGGACATGCTTGCGTTTGACGATCCGTGGGTTCAGTCCTACTTCAGGGGGAAGCGGGCACGGATGATCCCGGACCGGAGCTCACGGCAAGCCGCCAGGGCAGATGACAATACCGGCACGCAGCTCTCAAGCGGCCAGAAAAGTGATACGATCTGATGGAAACGCGGGCCAACTACGCCATTGTCGGCTTTTTTACACTCGTGGTGATGTTCTCGGCCTTCGGCTTTGTCTACTGGATGGCGCGTTACGGCAATTCCGGTGAAACAGCCCCCCTGATAGTGCGCATCCCGGGATCTGCCAATGGCCTCTCCAATGGTTCGGCGGTTCGCTTCAACGGCATTCCCTACGGTCTGATCCGGCGGATCAGCATCGATCCCGACAGCCCGGACTTCGTGATTGCCGAAACCACGGTGCAGGCGGATGCGCCGATCTACACCGACACAAGGGCAGCGCTCGAGATCCAGGGTCTGACCGGATCGGCCTATATCGAGTTGCAAGGCGGTTCGCCCAGCAATCCGAATATCCTCACGAGAGCGCGCGAGCTCAACCAGGTTGCAGTCATTGAAGCCGATCCGTCGGGCGTAACCAACCTGCTGGCAACGGCCGATGACATTCTCACCCGGGCCAACCGGGTGATCGGCGAGGTCGAGGGCTTCATCAAGGATGCCCGGGCGCCGCTGACAGAAACACTGAAGAACACCGAGGTCTTCACCGCCGCCTTGCGCGACAATGCCGACGGTATCGACGGTTTCCTCAAGAGCGTTGGCAATCTGGCGGAGACGGTGAAGTCGCTGTCGGGCCGGATCGACACGGCGCTTGCCTCGGCTGAAAATCTGCTGAACTCCGTCGACCCGGAGAAAATCGACCAGATCCTGACCAATGTCGACAAGGTGACAGCGGATGTCGCCAGCGCGTCGGGTGAAATCAGCAAGACGCTGGAAAGCTTCAGCACTGCGGCGAGTTCGCTGCAGACTTTTGCTGCCGACGCCGGGGCGTCGCTCGACAAGGTCGACAAGGTGATCTCGTCAATCGATCCGGAAAAGGTTGGCCAGACGATGGACGACATTGCGCTCGCCAGCGCCGATGCGCGCCAGGCTTTGAACGATGCAAAGGGTGTCGTCGAGACATTCAGCGCGCGGAAAGAGGATTACGATCTCATCATCACCAATGCCAGGGAACTGACCGAGAAGCTCAATGCAGCGTCCGGGCGGGTGGACGGCGTGCTGGCCAAGATCGACGGCTTCCTGGGCGAGGGTGATGCGTCCAACTTGATCGCCGATGCAGAGGAAACGCTGAAATCGTTCCGCGACATGGCCAATTCGCTCAATGCACGTGTCGGGCCGATCGCGGACAATCTGCAGCGGTTTTCGGGCTCCGGTCTGCGCAATGTCGAAGCCCTGGTCAATGACGCGCGGCGCTCGATCCAGCGTATCGAGCGATCGATATCCACAATCGAACAGGACCCGCAGAGGCTTATTTTTGGCGGTGAAACGGTCAAACAGTATGATGGGCGGACCCGGCGTTGACTCTTCTCCCCCGGCATCGCAAGACATTGGTTAACAGATTGCCAAAAGGCCCGTTAGTGGTGTCAGGGAGTAGTGCAGGCGTGAAAGCGGGTCGATGGATTGCAATGATGGCGACGGCCGCCATTCTGTCCGGGTGTGGGGGCGGCCTCATCGCCAGCGCGCCACCAGACACCTACGGGTTGTCGGCCGCGCCGGCTGTTTCCGGCCAGTCGGCCCGCAACCGGCAGATCCTCATCACTGAACCCACCGCGCTCAAGGCACTCGACAGCGAGAAGATCGTTATTCGTCCGTCAGTCTCGGCGATCGAGTATCTGGCGAACTCGCAATGGTCGGACCGGTTGCCGAACATCGTTCAGGACAAGCTGGTTCAGGCGTTCGAGAATTCCGGCCGCGTCGGCGGGGTTGGGCGTCCGGGCGACGGGCTGGCGATCGACTACAAGATCATCACCGCCATCCGGTCCTTCGAGATCAAGGCAGATGCCGGCGAGCAGGCGGTGGTGGAGATCTCGGCAAAACTGCTCAATGACCGCAATGGCGTGGTGATGGCGTCGCAGATATTCCGAGCGACGGCGCCCGTTACCGGGTCCGGCAATGCAGCCTATGTGCAGTCTCTGGACCGGGCCTTCGAAGCGGTGGTGCAGGACCTTGTCGGCTGGACCCTGGCGCGCATGTGATCCTGGCTGATCCGCGCCAAAGCGCAAATCACCCCTGATACTCCTGGCTCCATGATGCTCAGCCTTCGTGGCGGACAGATCCGCCTTGTTGCGAGTGTGGTGCGGCCACGGGCGCGCGCAGATCTCCTGCCGTGATGATGACCAGCAGCGCCAGGATGCCGATGGCTGCCAGCACCGCCGGAAGGATCAGGGCCGGATAGCCGAACAGCCAGATGGCGCTCAGCCACAGCAGAGCGACATTGACGACGAACATCGCCTTCTCTGTCACGCCGTTGCGCCAGGCTGCCCGCCCGAGAATGCCGATCATTGCCACGTAAGCCAGTATTGCCAATGCCATGGGGCGCATTCCTCTCGTTGCTGCGGTCGGACGCCGGGTGCCTTCCTTGTCGGGGAACCACCGGCAGGGGCTGTTTTCGCACGCGCCCTGCCGTCATTCCATAGCCCTCAGCACGTCAAAACGCCGCATCGGGAAGCACCGATGAAGCTGACCCGGGCAGTGGGCCGGAAGAGCTTGGTTCGTTTTGCCTGAGCCGGCGTCAGCGGTCTGGGAGGATCGTGAAATGAAAAACCCCGCTCGAAGGCGGGGCTTTTTTGGTTGGGGCGAGGCCCTTTAAACGACCGTGGTCTCAGTCCTTGCCGAAGCGGCCGCTGGCGTGGGCCAGCATGGTGTAGACCTTGCCGGTGTCCGAGGTCAGATAGGTCTGGGTCATCATGTTGTCGCGGTCATTGCGCGCAACATCGGACAGCAGCTTTTCGAAATCGGCGATGTAGCGGTCAACCGCATCGCGGAACTCGGGCTCGCGGCCATACTTGTTCTTGATCTCTTCAAATGTCTGCTGGCCCTTGAGCGTGTAAAGCCTGCGGGTGAAGACATCGCGTTCGCCGCGCTGGTAGCGACGCCACAGATCGACCGAGGCGTCATGGTCGATGGCGCGGGCAATGTCGACCGACAGCGAGTTCAGCGATTCGACGACATGGCGCGGATTACGCTCGGGCGTCTTGCTTGCAACCGGTGCAGGCGCAGGGGCCTGTTCCTCGCGCGACGCACCGCGCAGCAGGTCGCTGACCCAGCCATCGCTCTTTGCCGGGGCTGCGCCCGCAGGCTCGAGACTGCCGCGCAGAGGGGCGCGCTGAGCCTGGGGTTCGGGACGAGGCGCCGGCGCAGGCTCGCGGCGCGGTGCGCGCTGCGGGGCAGGCTGTGCCGGAGCGGCAGCACGCGGGGCAGCCGGGCGAGGTGCTGGCTCGGAGACTTCGGCGCGATAGCCGGACTGACCGACGATCTGCGAGAGCTCCTGCAGAGCCTTGATCTGGTCGGAGACCGCACGGCGCATGGCAGCAGCGCTTTCACGGGTTTCCTCGGGCAGGTCAAACGCGCCGCGCTTGAGTTCGCCCCTGGTGTCTTCCAGTTCCTTGCGGATGCTGTTTGCCGATTGCCGGATTTCCTCGGTGGCGCCGGAGAAGCGGGCAATCGCATCCTCGATGGCTTCCTTGACGCTTTCGCGCATGGCGCCTGCTGCGCTCTGGGTCCGGGTTTCAGTCTGACCGAGCAACTTGTCGGCCTCGCTGATCGCTTCCACCAGGGTCTTGCGCAGCGAACCGGCGGCTGACTGGGCGCGGTTCTCGGTCTCGCCAAGCATCTTGTCGGCTTCGCTGACGGCCTCACCGACAGTCTGGCGGACAGAACCGGCAGCCGACAGCGCGCGGCTTTCGGTCTTGCCGAGCAACTTGTCAGCGTCTTCCACCGCTTCGCGGATGCTTTCGCGCATGATGCCCGCGGCCATGTTGGCGCGGTCTTCGGTCTCGCCCATGATCTTGCCGGCATTTTCAGCGGCGCTGCGCAAACCGCCCTCAAGCCGCATGGCCGAGCGCTTGGAAAGGTCTTCGGCGCCGGCAAAAGCCTTCTCGATGATGCCCTCGAGCGAGTGCATGGTCGATTCGATCTGTTCGGAGCGGCTGACCAGTCCGATCGACAGCGACTGCAGCGCCTCGCGGCGCTCTTCCAGCGTGGTGGCCAGATTGGACTGGGCTGCACCAAGCAGATCGGACGCCGACGCCAGCACCTTGGAGTGATCGTCGAAGCGGCCGGCGATCGAGCCTACCTGGCTGAGCGTGCGGCTCGAGATGTCGGTCAGCTTTTCAACCTTGCCATCGAGCAGACGGGCAGAGCCGGAGATCAATGCCGCAGCCTTGTCGGTGGATTCGGCAATCTCGCCGGACGTCTGCGAGAGCTGCGAGTTGGCTTCACCCAGCGTGCTTGCCGCCTTGGCGATGACGCTGGAGATTTCCTCGTTGCTGGCGCCAAGACGTGCCAGCAGATCGCCGACATTGCCGCTGAGGCTCTGGTTGACGTTTTCGAGGGCCGACAGCGTTTCGCTGGTGCGGTTGGTGATGGCGTTGATCAAGGCCGCATTTTCCGCGCGCAAACGATCTGTCGAGGCCTGGGTCACTTCGCTCAGGCGGGTGGAGAACTCCTCGCCGCTGGCTGCGTAGCGATCGACCAGCGGACGGGCCTGCTCATCGATGACACGGGAGAGTTCAGCCGAGCGGCTGGCGAGCATCGAGTTGAGTTCGCGTGTGCGTTCATCGAGCGTCGAGTGCACCGATGTGGCGCGGACATCCATTGCCTGCTCGGCTTCGCTCAGACGCTGGATGATGGCATTGGCCTTCTGGTCGAGCGCCTCTCCGAGCGAACCGGTCCGGTTCACCAGGCTCTCGCCGGACGCGGCAAGGCGCGAATCGATGGCGCTGGTCTTCTCGTCGAGCGTGGACACCAGCTGGTTGGTTCTGCCGTCGAGCGTGGAGACAAATTCGCCGGTCTTGCTGCCCAGCGTCGAGACAAATTCGCTGGTCTTGCCGTCAAGCGTGGAGACAAGCTCGGACGCGGTCTGGCCAAGGCGCTCGGAAATCGTGCCGGTTTCCGTTTCCAGACGGGAAGCAAGAGCCGCCGCCTGAACTGCGAACCGTTCCTCGGTCGCATCCAGCGTGCCCGAGATCGTGTCGGCCTGCTTGCCGACAGTCTCGCCGACGCGTTCCACCAGCTCGCTGATGCGGTTGGCCTCGGCGCCGAGATCGGCTGCGCCGGCGGAAATCCGGCTGGCGATGCTTTCGGCATGGGCTGCGAGATTGGCGGTGCGCTCGTCGACATGGCTGTCAAGCCGATCAGCAAAATTGCGGGCCTGCTCATCCATGCGTCCGGCAAAGCCGTTGCTGACGGTTTGCAGTGCTTCACCGGCCTTGAGCGCTTCGCTGTCGAGATCCTGTGCTGCCTGCGATACGGCTTCGCGCAGCTTGGCGGCGAGACCGGTTGCCTTGCCTTCAATGGTCTTGGACACGCCTTCGAGACCGATTCCCAGCATGTTGTTCATGGTGGTGAGGCGTTCGTTGACGTTCTCGGTGCCCTTGAGGAAGGTGGCGTCAACACGCTCCGAGGCGGCATTGGTCAGTTCCGTGAAGCGCTGGCCTTCGACATCAAGCGTGGCCACGAGCCTGTCGGATGCCTGGGCAATGTTCTTCTGGATGTCGCTGGTGCGGTCGTTGAGCATGCCATCCATGCCCTCGGCCGCTTCGCTGACGGCTGCGCCAAAGGTGGCGGCACGTGCGGCGAGCTTTGCATCGAGAGATTCGGCGCTTTCGGCGATCGCGCCAAAGAGGGCGGTCGAGCGCTCGTTGAGGCTTGAATCGATTCGCTGGGCGCCGGCTTCCAGTGTTCTTTCGAGCGCTTCGGCACGGTTTGCCAGTGTGCTGTCGATCTGCTCGGTGACATTCCGGGTCGAGGCTTCGACGCGTTCGGCAACGTTGGCGGTGGTCGCCTCCACCCGCTCGGCAACGCCCGATGTGGACGCTTCGATACGTTCGGCGCCGCTGGCAAACGCCAACTCGAGGCCGTAGGTGCGATCGGAGACTGTCGTCTCCATGCGTTCGGCGATTTCCGACGCGGAGGTTTCGAGCTGTTTTGCACCATTCTCAATGGCTGCTTCGAGCGCCTGAGTGCGGTTCGCTACCGACGCGTCCATCCGTTCGGCGACGGTGGATGCGGTCGTTTCAAACCGTTCCGCATTGCTCGTCAACGCGCCTTCGAGCGCCTGGGTGCGATCGGTTACGGTGGCATCGATGCGCTCGGCGATCGAGGATGCAGACGATTCAAACCGTTCCGCGCTGCTGGTCAGGGCGCCTTCAAGCGCCTGGGTACGGTCGGTGACTGTTGCATCCATACGCTCGGCGATAGTGTTGGCCGAGGTTTCGATGCGCTCCGCGCCGCTAGCCAGCGCAAATTCAAGCGCCTGGGTGCGGTCGGCAACGGTTTCGTCCACACGCTCGGCAAAGCTCGATGCGGTTGTTTCCAGCCGTTCTGCGGCGGAAGTGGAAGACGCGTCGATGCGTTCGGTGAGCCCGTTCGCGGTGGCTTCAACCCGCTCAGCCGCACTGTTTGCCGAACTTTCTATGCGTTCCGCAATATTGGCGGTGGAGGTTTCGATCCGCTCGGCGCCGGAGCTCAGCGCGGTCTCGAGTGCCTGGCTGCGATCAGACAGGGTCGCACCAATGCGTTCGAGGCTGGCCGACAGGATGCCGTCCATGGCGCTGGTGCCGCCGTTGAGCGACTCATTGATCTGCGACAGGCTCTCGGAGAGCTTGGTGTCGAGATTGCCGGCGCGGCTGTCGAAGGCCGAGGTGAATTCGCCGACACGCTCGTCGAAGACAGAGGTGATGCGTCCCACGGTGGATTCGAGTTTCTCCTCGAAGAAGCCGGTGCGCAGGTCAAGATCCATGATCGCATCGTCAGCGCTGGACTTGAGCGCCTGGGAGAAGCTCGAGCCCTTTTCGCTGAGCGAGGAGTTGAGAGCCGCAAGCGTCTCCTCGAGGCCCGTGGAGATTGCCTGCTGGCCGGTAAGCAGGCTGTCGGAGATTTCGCGGGTGCGGGCGATGAGGGTTTCGTTGAGCTGGCGTGCGCGCTCGCCAAGAGCTGCATTGAGCTTCTCGGTGTTGGCGTCGAGCGTCGAGGCGCGGGTCTCGAATTCGGAAAGCAGTGCCTTGCCGCGATGGTTGAGCTGGACGTTGAGCATCTCCAGACGGGTGTCGAACTCGTCGGTGAGTTCGCCGCCGGAGGTCTTGAGTGTGGTGATCAGCGCTTCGGTGCGGCCATCAAGCATGGTTTCCAGCTCACGGCTGGTCCGGCTGGTGCGTTCCTGCAGCGCCGCTGCGCGAATTTCCATGAGCTGGGCGAAGGCCTCGCCGGAGGTCGAAATCCGGGTGGCGATTTCCTCGCTGGCGGTGGTCAGTTCTTCCTTCAGCTGCTCGTGCGCGCCGGCGATCGAGGCACGGATACGCTCGGCATGGCTGACGATCGAATCGCGCTCGCTGCCAAGTTCCTGGACCAGGCTGCGGACGCGCATCTCGTTGTCGGAGTAGCTGCGCTCGAGCGCGTTGACTTCGGAGTGAACCAGGGTCTCGAGTTCGGAGGCGCGCGCAATGGTGCGCTCGATGCCTTCGTTCATGGCCGAGACTTCGCGGCGGACGGCCTGGCCAACGGTCAGGATACGGTCACCGGCGACGTTTTCGGGTTCGGCAAGGCGCAGGGCAACCTCGGCCATCGAGCGGGCGGCCGAACGCATTTCCCTGGCGCGCGCCATCATGACGGAGAAGGCGAAGAAGACCAGGACCGGGATAACGATGGCGACGAGAAAGCCGATGGCTGCAGGCATGGCCAGCAGGTCGGTGACCGAGCGGATCTGCCAGATGGCAGGGCCGTAAAGCAGGTTGGCGAGGCCGAGCACGCCGACGGTCCAGAGCAGCGACAGGATGGCGGCATTGCGGATCGCGCCGCGGCTCGAGCGGCCTTCGAGGGTGCGCAGCAGTCCGGCCGTGTTCTTGCGGCTGTCGTCATTGGCAGGCGCCATCGGGCCGGCCGGTGTGAAGGGCGGGGTAGGTGTCCTGGGCGCCGTGTTTTCGCCGGGCGCAGACCGCTGGGCTGCGGGACGGGCGGCGCCGGCGCTTTTCAGCTCGCGGGCGGCACTGGAAACCTTGTCTTCCAGTTCATCGAGCGAAGCATCGTCGAGCCCACCGAGAACGTCATCGCTCAGGTCCATTTTCAGGGCGTCTTCAAGCGCCTCGAAAGTCTGCTCTTCAATCGTCTTGTCCGCTGGTGTCTTACTCATGCCACTCAAGCCTCATTACTAAAGACAGGGTTCGCGCATGTTCCCTGTCATTTTCGCGCGTCCGGATCGGCGCAACTGGCTCGTTCGGATGCGCTACGGGACCCGGAAAACAGTTTTCCGGCCCCTTAAACTATCGATTTAGTGACACACAAGGAGCTAATTCACAAATGAAAGCGGTAGGATGGCCCCTGCATCCACTGGTTTTTAACGTTCCCGTGTCTCAAAAAGAGGCACAAACGTCAATGAAACGCCATATTTACGAGCCGTTAACCATAGCGGCAATTTTTGCCTTCACCATAGCGCAGCTGTTTACCCGATCTAGAGACCGTCCGCGCCATGATTGATCCAGACAATGTTCAAGTAAAGGAATTCCGCCATGGCGGCACTTGGTATCGCGTTCGAAGCTCAGGAAATCAACGTCCAGCCGCGCCCTTCCGGGGGGCGGCCAATCGATCTGGTGCACCTGGCGCGCCAGACCGGCGGCGACAAGGCGCTCGAGTCCGAAGTGCTGGCCCTGTTCGCCCGACAGGCGCGCCAGGCTGTGACCCAAATTGGCGAGATGCACAAAGATGCACGCTCCGAACTGGCACACAAGATTGCAGGCGCCGCCAAGGGCGTCGGGGCATCGGATGTGGCGCGCTGCGCCTCGATGCTCGAGAACGAGCCGGGCAACTCGGCAGCGGTGGCAGCCTTCACCAAGGCCGTCGTCGAGGTGGATACGTTCATCGTCGGGCTGATGCGATAAGAATTTGCGCCGATCCGGCCGGTAAACAGTCAATTTAGAAAACCATGCCGCGAATCACTGTCGCAGGGCGGTTTTCATTCTTGCCTCACACAGTCCAGCGTGTATGAAAGCCTCATACCCCAAGACTGTAGCAGAGGCCGTAATGACCAAAATCACACTTGTCGCTTTCGACGGCACGCGTTTTGACGTTGATGCCGAAAACGGCTCGACCGTCATGGAAAACGCGATCCGCAACTCCGTGCCCGGCATCGAGGCCGAATGCGGAGGTGCGTGCGCCTGCGCAACCTGCCATGTGTATATCGATGAAAAATGGGTCGAGGTCGTCGGGTCGCCCGAGGCGATGGAAGAGGACATGCTCGACTTCGCGTTCGACGTGCGTCCGACCTCGCGGTTGTCCTGCCAGGTCAAGGTTCGCGATGAACTTGAGGGTCTGGTGGTTCATGTGCCTGAGCGACAGGCCTGATTTCTCTTCTATTTCCGGATAAATGATATGACTACTGCGATTGAAACCGATGTCGTGATTATTGGTGCCGGGCCGGTTGGCCTGTTCGCCGTGTTCGAGCTTGGACTCTACGATCTGAAATGCCATCTGATCGAAATTCTGGATCGCCCGGGCGGCCAGTGTGCCGAGCTCTACCCGGAGAAGCCGATCTACGACATTCCGGCCTGGCCGGAAATCTCGGGGCAGGCGCTGACCGACCGATTGATGGAGCAGATCGCACCATTCTCGCCCGAATTCCATTTCAACAGGATGGTGACCGGGTTCCGCAAGCTCGACAATGGCCGCTTCGAGGTCGAAACCGACGAAGGCGAGCTGTTTCACGCCCATGCGGTTGTGATCGCGGCAGGTGGCGGATCGTTCCAGCCCAAGCGTCCGCCTGTTCCTGGCATCGAGGCCTATGAAGGCTCGAGCGTGTTCTATTCGGTGCGCCGGATGGAGGAGTTCCGCGACAAGGATCTGCTGATTGTCGGCGGCGGCGATTCGGCGCTCGACTGGACGCTCAACCTGCAGCCGGTGGCCAAATCCGTGACGCTGGTGCACCGCCGTCCCGATTTCCGTGCAGCGCCCGACAGCGTCAACAAGATGTTTGCGATGCGCGAAGAGGGCAAGATCAGGTTCGAGGTCGGCCAGGTGACCGGGCTCAAGGGTGATGATGGCAAGCTGGAAGCCGCCACCATCAAGGGACCTGACGGCGAAACCGAGATTGCCTGCAACCGCATGCTGCCGTTCTTCGGTCTGACCATGAAGCTGGGTCCGATTGCCGACTGGGGTCTCAATCAGCATGAGAACCTGATCACCGTCGACACCGAGAAGTTCGAGACCAGCATCCCGGGTGTCTTCGCCATCGGCGACATCAATTGGTATCCGGGCAAACTGAAGCTGATTCTGTCGGGCTTCCACGAGGCGGCACTGATGACCCAGGCGGTCAAGCGGATCGCGCATCCGGACCAGAAGCTGGTGTTCCAGTACACCACGTCCTCGACCAGCCTGCAGAAGAAGCTCGGCGTCCAGTAACAAGTTCTTTCAAGTACTTCGTCCGAAACGGACAGAAAAAGGACCCCGCTTTCCGATGCGAGGAAAGCGGGGCCAACAGGCGCCTAGGTGTCAAGCCTGACGAGGGAGGACCGCCTGGCGGCATCCTTGCGCCGGGGAAACCGAATCAATTGCTCAAAACTGTCCCTTAAGCTACATCTTATATAGAGTTGCTTGCGCGAATATTGCCAGTAATGCCCGGTGGAAACTTGGGGTCTTTGTAATAGTTGTAGTGCAACTGTCTGTTTTGTTTCCAGATAATGGAATCTTTTCTCGGTGTTGCCGTCGCAGATTTCTTGCTCGATCGTGTGACGTCATGCCGACGACAGCAATCAGCGCCCGTTTCGGGACCGCATGGGACACATCCTGCGGCTGGTTGTCATGGGTGCCGATGCGGTCCGGTTCCTGCCGCAGCGGCGTGACACGCTCCCCTGGCGTCCCGCACCAGTGATCCCGAAAGAAGCGCGAATGGCGACGGCTGGCCGAAAGCGGTGTCAGTGCCGTTGGTCTAGCTGCGGTTGTTGTGCTTCTTAACCTTGAAGCGGAGCATTCTGAGCATGCGGCGCTCGAAGCTTGCGGCCTCGACCCGGTCGAACCTCTGCTGGTCGGCAGCGTGAGCCTCGATGATCCGCTTGCTGGTTGCCTCGACGCGGGCCTCCATCTGCTTGCAGGTCCGTTCGGGATGCAAGGCTTCGAGCGACTTTTCCAGTTTGCGGGCGTGCTGGCGGGCGATTTCGGCGTGGCGTTCTTCATGGCGCTTGATGTCGGAGGACAAGGTGTCCCAGACCAGCACTGTCTCGCGGCTGGCACGGTGACGGTCCTTCCAGCGCGGCAGGGTGAGGTGGGTTTCCAGGGTCACCTTGGCGTCAAGCACGCGACAGCGCCCGTTGGAGCTCCTGTAGTCGACCGAGCCGCCGAGCTTGATCCTTGTGGCGCCGGGGTGCCTGATGCCTGTCTTGTCGAGCTTGGGGCCACGCATTGACAGTTCGCGCTCGATGTCAGCCCCGGTGAGGCCGCGGATATCGAAATAGGAATAGGTCTTGGTGATGACCGGCGCCGAAGCGCTGGTCACAGCAGATGCGCACAGCAACAGGGCCATCAGGACAAGGCGGAGGCGGCGCATGAAATACTCCCGGTCAGAAACACTGTGGTGGAACTTGCGTCATGCAGCTGGCTCATGCAACAGGAACCGGTAACCATATTGCCACAGGCCCGGGGATAACACCGCCATGCAATTGCCGCCCGACAGCGTCTTTGATCCGACAAAATTGCGGCTTGGCCGTGGCAGGACGATGGAACTTGGACCGCGCTCGCAGCTGATGGGGATTGTCAATGTGACGCCGGATTCGTTTTCCGACGGCGGCCGTCATGACACCGCCGATGCTGCGGTGAAGGCGGCGCTTGGCATGGTGGGCGAGGGGGCCGACATCATCGATATCGGCGGTGAATCGACCCGTCCCGGCGCGGATCCGGTCACGGCGCTCGAAGAGCAGCGCAGAATCATGCCGGTGATCGAGGCGCTGAGCGGACGTGATGATGTACTGGTCTCGGTCGACACCTGGCGGGCGGAGACGGCGCGGCTTGCGCTCGCCGCCGGCGCGCACCTGATCAACGATGTCTGGGGGCTGCAGCGCGAAGCCGGTATGGCGAGGGTGATTGCCGAGGCCGGGGCCGGGGTTGCCATCATGCATACGGGCCGCGAGCGCGATTGCCTGCCGGATCTTGTCGACGACCAGTTTCACTGGTTTGCGACGTCACTTGAAAACGCCCGGAAGGCGGGGATTTCTGACGATCAGATCATCCTCGATCCCGGCTTCGGCTTTGCCAAGGACGGGCGTGACAATCTCGAACTGATGACGCGCTTTGCCGAATTGCACAGGCTCGGATTTCCGTTGCTGGCGGGCACCTCGCGCAAGCGGTTTATCGGGACCCTCACCGGGCGGGAAGCAGCGGACCGGGATGTCGGCACGGTGGCGACCAGCGTGGCGCTGAGGCTTGCCGGAGCTGCGATGTTCCGGGTCCACAATGTGGCTTTGAACAAGGACGGGCTTGCGGTTGCGGACGCGATGGTTCAAAGCAGCCGCGAAAAGGAGCCCCGTCATGGCTGACAGCTACACAATCCGCCTTGCCAATTGCGCGTTTTTCGCCCGCCATGGGGTGCATGACGAGGAAGAGTTCCTGGGCCAGCGCTTCTTCGTCGATGCCGAACTGGAGGTTGACCCGGGCGACGCGCTCGAGACCGACAACATCGAGGGGACGGTGCATTACGGCATCGCCTTTCAGGTGATCGAGGAGATTGTCACCGGCAAGCGGCGCTACCTGATCGAAGCCTTGGCAATGGATGTTGCAAAGGCGCTCTGCGCCCGCTTCGCGCAGATCCGGGTGGCCCGGATCACCGTGCGCAAGCCGGGCGCTGCGGTACCGGGAATTCTCGATCATGCGGAAGTGATGGTCGAATATCGTGCCTGATCGCAAGACCGACATCGCGGCGATCGGGCTCGGCGGCAATATCGGCAATCCGCGCCGGACCATGGCGCGGGCTCTCAAGCTGCTCGATCAGCGCGACGACATCACCATTCGCACGGTCTCGCGGCTCTACCGGACGCCGCCCTGGGGCAAGACCGACCAGGAGTGGTTTCACAATGCCTGCGCCCTGGTTGAGACCACGCTTGATCCGCACGAGCTGTTGAAGGTGTGTCTCGACATCGAGTTGCAGCTCGACCGGGTGCGAACCGACCGCTGGGGGCCTCGAACGATCGATCTCGATGTGCTGCTGCATGGTGACTTCCTGTCCGACCATGCCGATCTGACCGTGCCGCATCCGCGGATGACGGAGCGGGCCTTCGTGATGGTGCCGCTAGCCGATATCGCGCCTCAGGCGGTGGTCAATCTGCAAAGTGTTGCGGACTGGTCGAGCGAAGTGGATTCGGAAGGCATTGAAGCGCTGAGCCGGTCAGGCGACTGGTGGCGCGAAACGGAGCTCGGCGACTGAAGCCAAAATATGGCTCTGGCCGCCCCTGAAGGGCGGCCCGGAAGCGCGAGGAGCCGATCAAGCCGCGTGTTGCTGCTGCTGCTCTTGCTGAGCCTCGCTGATGGTGAAATGCGCGATCTGGCCGGTCAGGCCGTCGGCTTCGCCGGACAGGCCAAAGGCTGCGGCCGTGGTCTGTTCGACCATTGCGGCATTCTGCTGCGTCATCTGATCCAGATCCTGCACCGAGGCATTGATGGCCTGGACGCGGCCGGCCTGTTCCCGCGAGCCGTCGGCAATGGTTCCGATGTGGCTGTTGATGGTGGCGATGCTCTGTTCGATGACCTGAAGGCTTTCGCTGGTCCGCAGAACCAGGGCGACGCCGTTTTCGACATCGGTGGAGGAGGTGTTGATCAATTCGCTGATGTCGCGGGCGGCGGCCGATGAGCGTTGCGCCAGTTCGCGCACTTCCTGGGCGACGACGGCAAAACCCTTGCCTGCTTCACCAGCGCGAGCTGCTTCCACACCGGCGTTGAGGGCCAGAAGGTTCGTCTGGAAGGCGATCTGATCGATGACATCGATGATCTTGCGGATTTCCGACGACGAGCCTTCAAGCCGCTCCATGGCGACAATGGCGTCCTTGACGATGGTTGAGGAGGAGTTTGCGTTTTCGCGCGCCGACGCGGCGATTTCGACCGCGGTGTTGCAGCGCTCGAGGGCTTCGTTGACCGAACCGGTCATCTCGCCCAGCGAGGCTGCGACCTCTTCAAGCGATGCGGCCTGGCGTTCGGTCCGCTCGGCAAGGTTCGAGGACGCGGATTTGAGATCACCCGAGCCGGCGCGGATCGCATCGGCGCTGGTCATGATCGACCGCATGGTGATCTCCAGCTGCGCCACGGACTGGTTGAAGTCGATCCGCAACTGGTCGAGCGACGAGGTGAAGGGCGTGGCGATCTGCAGGTTGAGTTCGCCGCGCGAAAGGCTGCGAAGACCTTCGGCGAGGGCGGAGACCGCATCTTCGAGTTCCTTGGCGCTCCGGGCTCTTTCAGTGTCGTTGCGGTGGCGTTCGGAATCGAGTTCCGCACCGCGCTGGCGTGCCTCATCTTCCATGCGGACCTTCTCGACCGCATTGTGACGGAAGCTTTCGAGGGCGCGCGCCATGGTTCCGATCTCGTCGCCACGTCCGGTCGAAGTGACCTCAATGGTCTGATCGCCGGCGTTGAGACGTTCCATCAGTCCGGCCAGCACGGTGAGCGGTCTGGTCAGCCGCGTCGAGACGGCCAGGCCGACGGCGCCCATGCAGATGAGAACCGCGATGGTGGCCAGCAGAGCCCAGCGCGCCAGTTCGTTCGCGGAGGCCAGTACGCGGCTTTCATCCTGGCCGATCGCCAGCGTGTTGGCCGTGCCGAACAGTTCGACCGGCTGATAGGAGTAAAGCAGCCGCGCGTCACCGCTGGGCGCAAACACGGATCCGACAGTGCCGGAGCTTGCAGCCTTGAGCAGCTCGCTCGAAACTGGTCCATCGGAGGAGCGGGCGCCGGCAAGGAAGGTCTTGTCAGGTCCGAGCAGATAGGCTTCGTCGACCGTTTTGCCGATACCTTCGGGGGTGACAACAGAGGCGAGCTTCGAGGCGGACACGCGGACGATGACGACGCCCTTCCGGATGACCTTGCCCCAGAAGGAAACCGCCAGCGGACGGGCCACGAAGGCTGAAACATTGCCGTCCTCGGCGTCAAACTGGACAAATCCGGTCTTGTGGGTCTGGTCCATCTCGCCGGCATTGGCCAATTCAAACAGGGCGTTGAGCTGCTCGTTTCCGGGATCGGTGACATGCGACATGAACCGTCCGTCCTTGATCACGCTGTACATGATCAGGCCCTTGGGGTTCATGATGTAGATGTCGCTGACATTGGTGTTGTCGCGCGCGCTCACAAGTCCGCCATGGATGCTGGAGTGCTTGATGGCGTAAATCAGCTTGGTGTCGGCGCCATCGATGCGGGTGCGTTCCTCGGGGGTGGCGCCTTCGACCTGAAATGTCGCCCGTATGTCGGAGAATTCCATCTCGTTGATATTGGCGACAGAGTCCACGACTTCGCTGATGGCCACGTTCTGGCTCAGCTCTGCGAGGGACTGGTCGATCCGGGTGGCATAGTTGCGAAGTGCTTTCGACTGGTTCTCGGCAATCGCATCGAGTTTCGCCTCACTCGCCGTAATCAGGCCGGCCTTGCCGATCTGATAGCTGATCAGGCCGACGGACATGCAGGACACGAGGGTCGCGCCCAGCACAAGTGCTGCGACTTTGGCCTTTACGGATGAAAGAAGTCCCTTGGGGGCGGTCTTTTCGGCAGAATTGTTCATTGAAAGATGTCCTGGTCCTAAAATTGCTGAAAATCAGAATTGGTCGCCAGATTTTCAGTGCAATCAGTTCGAAGTATCGGAACGGCAATAACAAGCGGCAGTTGGCAAAATATCGAGGTGAGAAACACACCCAGTGAAGAGAAGAAAAGCAGGAAGTTGTTGATGGATTCTTAACGGCGTGACGTTTGCCGTTAAGCATGCATGCCAACAGGCGCGGCAAGGCAAAGCGTCATCAATTCATGTGCTTATGGGACAGTAAAAAGCGCCGCTCGCACATGTGCAGCGGGAAAGACAGCCGGAAAGGCGATCTTGGGTAAAGGGGTTTTAAGCTTGCCTGATCAGCGCAGGACGCCGGATGCCAGCTTGCGTGCGCCGCGCTTCAGGGTCATGCCGATTACCGGGACCATTTCCTTGCCGACCTTGACGGAAATGGTGACATTCATGGTTTCCTCGTCATGCAGACGCGCAATCATTGCCCCATCGAGAGACTTGCGGTTGATGCCCATGATGGCGCGGTCGCGGGTGATCTTGCCGGAGACGATGTCGAGGCCGTCGCCAGCCGAGCCGTCGAGGAAGCGGCCGGTATAGGTTTTGCCCTTGCGGGTGATCAGGGCCGACATTTTCTGATTGAAGACGCCGACGCGGCAATGACCGTCGAGCGAGATGCCGGTCGCCTTGCCTGCAACGGGATCGCCGGAGAGGTTGCAAACGAATTTCGTGCCTTTGTACTTGCCGGCAACGATTTCGCCCGGACCCTTCCATTCGCCAGCGACGGATTCAAAGAATGCTGTGTCCCTGTCGCGGGCCTGTGAAGGGGCTGTGGATGACATAACGATGGCCGCAAGACACAGTGGAATGATGCGAAACTTCGAGAACATGGTCACACCTGTTGCGGCTGGAAAGGATGCCCGACCCTGACGCAGAATGGTTAACAGTTGGTAATCGCGCCCAATATATTCACAGTTTCGGCGGATTTCATAGCGGTTTGCTGCCGGCCGCTTCCGGCTTGTCGGCATTGCCGGCAAAATTGGTGATATCGGCCATGAAATCGCCGATGCCGGGACGCTTGAGGGCGGCAAACGGCATCGGGCGGCACAGATCCATGGCGGAAATGCCGATCCGCGCCGTCATCAGCCCGTTGATCACGCCTTCGCCGAGGCGGGCCGAAAGCTTTGCCGCAACGCCGTGCCCGACGACCTGCTGGATCAGGCTGTCGCCGGCGGCGATGGCGCCGGTGACTGCCAGATGCGCAATCACATCGCGAAACAGCCGGATCATGCCGATGGTGCCGGGGCGTCCGCCGTAGAGTTCGGCGAGTGCACGGATCAGCCGGACCGCCTCGAAGCCGACATAGGCGAGATCGACAAAGGCGCGCGGGCTGACAGCGGTCACCACCGAGACCCGCTTGGCGGCGTTGACGGTGAGTTGCCGTGCCTGCCTGTCGAGTGGGGCCATCAGTTCACGCTCGGCAAAGGCGAGATAATGCGGGCCATCGATGATCTCGTCATCGAGCGTCTTGAGGCTCTTTCGGCCGCGTGCGGTGAGCGGGTTGGCCGACACAAGGCTTGAAACTTCAGCCGTGAGGCTCCTGGCTTCCTTTGCGGTCGCGGATTTGGCCTTCGCTGCGACAGCCTCGCGCAGATGAGCAACCTTGGCCAGCCGACGGATGCCGAGGATCTCCTTGGCGACAAGCACGATCAGAGCCAGAGCCGCAATCGCTGCTGCAGCGCTGGCGACCCAGCCGAGCCAGGGCACACGCTCGAACAGGCTGCGGATCAGGCTGTCGGTCCAGACGCCGAGCGCCAACGCCAGAAGCAGGCCGAGACTCGTCATCAGCACCTTGCCGGCGGTCATCCTGCGGGGGCGGGCAGTGGCCGGCGGCGGGGTCAATGCCTCAAGCTCGGAAGGCGTGGCGGCGAATGGATCGTCCTGCGCCATCGTCAGCGAGGCGTTGACCGGTATGGCTGCGGGCTTGCGCGGCTTTCGCGGTGTTCCGTCCTTCGCGTCCGGTGTGGAAGAGGAAGGTTGCTGTGCAGGATCATCCACGCCGAAAGAGCGGGGTTTGCGGGGCTCGGTCCCGGGGTCGCGGTCACTCATGCCAGACGGTCTCCCAGCAGGTAGTCCATGGCCCGGTCGAGCCTGATATGGGGCAAGGACAGCTTGATGCCGGTGTCGCTCTCCTCGATCTGCGGCGGGCGGAAGCGGACGATGTTGATCTCCGGAAGACGCGGTTCGGAAACAGAATCAACGGCCTTGAAAAATGAATCAGGTTTTCGCGGCAAGTCACCGGGAAATATTGCTGTTTTGCGCTTGCCGTCGAACAGCTCTCCGCCGATGCGTTCACCCTCCAGCGGCGTGCCGACGATCACCGGAAGCTCTTCGCCATCCTGCTTCACCGTGGCTTCGCGGGTGGCCCTGACCGCCGCGAGCGCCAGCACCTCGATGTCGGCGCCGGAGGAGCCGATGGTGGTGGAGGCGCGTTCGACAATGCGGCGGGCGATGGCTTCGAGCCGGTCATGACTTTCATGGTGCAGGTGATCGGCCTTGGTGGCGGCGATCAGCACCTTGTCGATACGGCGTGAGACCAGATTGGTCAGCAGGTTGCTGCTGCCGGGCCTGAAACAGGAAAGCACGTCGGACAGCGCGCGCTCGAGATCGATCACCGCCTCGCGCCCGGCATTCATAGCCTGCATGGCGTCGATCAGCACGATCTGGCGGTCGAGGCGGGCAACATGCTCGCGAAAGAAGGGCTTGACCACCACAGACTTGTAGCTTTCGAAGCGCCGCTCCATCATCGCCATCAGCGAGCCTTTGGGGGCGGCGGTGTCGGGAAGGTTGGGCAGCGGCGCAAAGGTGAGGGCGGGGGAGCCGTCGAGGTCTCCGGGCATCAGGAACCGGCCCGGCGGAAGCGTGGAGAGCGCGCGCTCATCCTTCTTGCAGGCCCTGAGATAGTCGGTGAAGAGCCGCGCCAGTTCACGGGCATCGGCCTCGTCGGCCGGCTTGAGCGGGTCGATGGAGTTGGCTTTCTCGAGCCAGGGAGCGGCAAGGTCGGCGCGAACCGGCGATCGGGCGAGCGAGGCGGCGTTGAGCGAAAAGGCCGCGTAATCCTGACCGAGCAGGGGAAGGTCAAGCAGCCATTCACCGGGATAATCGACAATGTCGAGGCAGAGCCTGCCGCCGGAGAAGAACCGGTTCCAGCCGCTGGCCGATTCATATTCGATGACCAGCCGCAACTCGGAAATGGCGCGGGTCGAATCGGGCCAGATCCGGTCGGTGATCATCCGTTCGGCGTGGTCCTCGTACTGGAACCGCGGCACGGCGTCGTCCGGCTGGGGCTCGAGAAAGGACCGGGCGAGGCGGCCGGAATGGGCGGCCTGGAACATCGGCAAGCGGCCGCCGTGCAGAAGATTGTGCACCAGGGCTGTGATGAAAACGGTCTTGCCTGCTCTCGACAGGCCAGTGACACCAAGCCGCAAGGTCGGCTGGATCAGGTTGCTGGCGCGGTCGGTGAGCGTGTCAAAGGCAATCAATGCCTCATCGGTGAATGTGGTAAAAGACGATGACACGTTGAGATCTGCTCCGAATTGCTGCTTGAGATATAGGGAGGTGGTCGGTCAATTGAAAGCAGCGCCGGAAAGACCGGTCTGACCGGCACGGGCGGTCAGGCGTCGACCGGGGAAAGCAGGCCGATAAACCTGGCGCCGCCGCTGATGGCGCTGGCGCCGCGCCTGTCGCAGTCAAGGATCAGCACTCCGGCCGTGGGAAAACCGGCGCCGAGCGCGGTTTCGAAGGTCGCGGGATCGTTCTGCAGCAGCACCTGGGCCGTGTCCTCGAGCATCGGGTTGTGGCCGATGATCATGATCGAGCGGATGGCCTTGTCATGCGGAGAGGCGATCAGGTCGAGATAGGTGTCGTGGTTGGCGGCATAGAGTGCATCACTGTGCTCGATGTGGAGCTTGATGCTGCTGCGGGTCTGCAGGATGCCAAGGGTCTCGAGGCATCGCCGCGCGGTGGAACAATAGACCAGATCCGGCTCGAACGCGTTGACCGACATGGCCGCGGCGAGCCGTGCAGCTTCCTCACGTCCGCGATCATCGAGCGGACGGTCGAAATCACGCACGCCGGGAAGCGCCCATGCGGCGTGCGCGTGACGGACGAGAAAGATGCGCAAATCGGTGTCTGGTGTCGGGTTCATTTTCTGAATGTAGCCGTTTGCGCCGCCGCTTCAATTGACCAAAAGAACAAATCGCACTGCAGCATCCAAACCGTTGTGCGCCTTGGCTGACGGGGCATGGCAGAAGGCCCGCGAGCAGGGGGCGGTGACGTTAAGTTGCGCCGGTGCAACCAAGAAAGCCTGTATATTTCAATTTCCTAAAGCAATTTGACAGTTGGGTGAAATTGCTGTGAGCAAAGACAATACTGCTTGTACCGGTGCGCCCGTCTGGCTATACAGCCCCAAAATGGCTTAGCCGGGAGAATCGTCATGAGTGAAGACTTCGATTTTTCCTCTTATGTGCCCTCGGACAACGAGGATTTCATGAATGCCAAGCAGAAGGCCTATTTCAGGGCCAAACTGATAGAATGGCGGAATGACATTCTCAAGGAGGCACGCGAGACGCTTGACCATCTCGCGGAGGAAAGTGCCAACCACCCTGATGTGGCCGATCGCGCATCGTCTGAAACGGACCGCGCCATCGAGCTGCGGGCCCGTGACCGTCAACGCAAGCTGATTGGCAAGATCGACGCGGCGCTGATGCGCATCGATGACGGGACCTATGGCTATTGCGAGGAAACCGGGGAGCCGATCAGCCTCAAGCGCCTCGACGCCCGCCCGATCGCGACCTTGTCGATCGAGGCGCAGGAACGTCACGAACGGCGGGAAAAGGTCTATCGCGACGAATAGGCATAGCTGGCCAAGGTCCGACAGGACCGCTCGCCACTGATAGAAAACCGGCCTCTGGGGCCGGTTTTTTTGTGCCTGTGCCGCAAGCTGCTGTCAGCTCGCCATCAATTGCCGAGCAACAGCGCGCGCTCAGACCCTGCGGTCACGGCTTGCGCGACAGGTCTCCGAGCAGTTTTTCCATTTCCGCTTCCAGCGTGTCGCGGGATGGCTGCGGTTCCGGCATGACTTCGGGCGCTTGCAGCAGGTTTTCGTCGTCAGCAAGCTGGTGTTCGTTGTAGTGCGCGGTGATGAAATTTTCCCGCGGCGAACCCAGTGTCGGGTCTTCCGAGAGTTCTGCCTCCAGCACAGCCTCGAAATCAGACACCGCCGGGGCAGGCGTTGCGTCCGCCGGTGCTGCCTGGGGGGAGGCGGTCAGAGTTGCGCGCGAGAAGTCGGGGGCCCTGGGGTCGGTCCTGGCGTGATCACCGGAACCGCTGTCGGTCTCGCTGCGGCTATCGTTATCGGCGGTGAGTTCCTCGAAGGCCTTTTCGTCAAAGCTTGGTTCCTCGAACATCCGGCTGCGGACGGTTTCGAGCACGTCGGCGGCCTCGGTCTGGATCGGGTCGACGGTCTCGGTTGAGGCGCGGCCTTCGCCGGAGGCTGCAGACGCGGCTTGCGATACCGGTGCGGGTCGCGACGGCGCCTGGGCTTGCGGCGCCGGCCGGGCGGGGGGCTGGGGGACGGCCATCAGGTCTTCGAGATCGCTTTCGTCGAAATCGGGCTCCTCGAACACCCTGGTCCTGGCGGTCTCGAGTAGGTCGGCGGCTTCTGTGCGGATGCTGGTGGCGGCGCCAGCGGTTGCAGCTGCTGCTGCCACATGTGTTTGCGACGGCTGTTGCGCGCGCGGGCCGGTCTCGGCCTGGCGCGGCGGGCGATCGAGGGTGCGTTCGGCAGGTCGCTCGGCCGGGCTGGCGGCTGGAGATGGTGCTGGGGCTGCAGCCGGTTGCGCCGGCATGCGCTGCTGCGGCGCGGGCTGTGCTGCGCGTTGCTGCTGCGGCGATGCCGGCATGGCCGGTTCTGTCTGCCGCGGCGTGCGGACCTGTTGCCCCTGGGGGATGCGGCTTTCGATGACGATGTCGGTGGGGCCGCCGATCATGACGAGATGTTCGACATCATCGCGGCGGATCAGCACCAGGCGGCGGCGGGTGTCCACGGCGGTCGCATCGAGCACGGCAAGTCTCGGCTGGCGGTTCTTGCCGCCGCGGATGAAGGTTGACGCGGCACGGTTGCGGATCAGCCAGAAGACGCCGACAAGCGCCAGCAGCGCGATACCGACGATAATGATGGCTGTCAGCAATGTGGCACCCTGGCCGTCCATGAGATTCTCCGGCATCCGGTGTCCTTCCGTTACAGTCGCAATACATGTGCTCAAAAGTCTGCGCCGGATCACCGAATATAGTGATGACCCGACTGCATTTGACTTTTTTTCCGCCTGCTTCACAAGCCATGCCTGACGGTTATCCCGTAAGAGCTTAATTCTGTGGCGAGGATATGACCTCGCTGGAGCGGTGAGGGTGGTTTTCCTCGAAAAACTGGGGCTGCAGACGTGTGTCAGCGGTGTTTGGGGCTTTCCATCAGCGGCGGAATGTGATCCAAACCGGACGGATCCGCGGCGGGCCGAAAGAGCGATTCATGACAGAGACGACACCTGCGGCCGGAAATCCGGCAGCGCTTGTAGATCGCAGCGCAAAGTCACGCTCAGTGTCGAGGCTGGTGTTCCTCGCACTGGTGATGATTGGCGCGTCGATCGTGTTTTTCCTGTTCAAGGACCGGCTCAACAACGAATTGATGCTCGGCATTCTCGGCGTTCTTGCCGTGGTGGGGATCTTCTTCCTGGTCTCGACGGTGATCGGCTTTGTCGACATCATGCCGAAAACCACCGCCGACCCGTTGGCCCGCGCCTTCATCGACACCCATCCCGAAGGCACGCTCGTCACCGACGAGAAGGGCCGGGTAATCTACGCCAACCATGCCTATGGGCAGTTGACCGGTTCCAGCAGTGCTGCCGACGTGCAGTCGATCGAGGCGATCCTGTCGCGTCATCGTGAATCGGCAGAGGCCGTCTACCGGCTGACCAATGCGATGCGTGACGGCAAGGCCGGGCAGGAAGAGTTCCGCATGAGCCAGCCGCTGGGCGCGGCGCAGCACGGCACCGAGGCCGGGCACTGGTACCGCTTGCGCGGCCGTCCGGTCGCATCCGGTGAAAAGGGCGCCAAGGCCGCCACGCTGATGGCGTGGCAACTCTCCGACATCAGTCACGAGCGGACCGAACAGGAGCTGGTGTTCAAGGAACTGCAGAACGCCATCAATTATCTCGACCATGCGCCGGTCGGGTTCTTCTCGGCGGGCCGCGACGGCGAGATCGTCTATCTCAACGCAACGCTTGCCGACTGGCTGGGGATCGACCTGACCTCGTTCCTGCCGGGCAAGGTGATGCTGCGGGATCTGGTCGCCGGCGCCGGCATGGCGCTGGTGGAATCGGTACAGGCCGAGCCGGGGCTCAACCGCACGGCGCAACTTGACCTTGATCTGCTCAAATCCAATGGCCAGAGCCTGCCGGTGCGGCTGGTGCACCGGGTTTCGGCCACCCGCGACGGCTCGCCCGGCGAAAGCCGCACCATCGTGATCAGCCGGGAAGAGGGCGGCACCGGCGTGCATGACGCGGCCAGCGCCGAGATGCGCTTCACCCGGTTCTTCAACAACACGCCGATGGCCATTGCCTCGGTGGATGGCGATGGCAAGATTCTCAGGACCAACGGTCCGTTCCTGCAGATGTTCAACGGATTGGTGACGCGCGACGACATGGAACGCGGATCGCTGTTCGAGACGGTGCTGCGCGAGGATGACCGCAAGGGGTTCCAGGACGCATTGCGCCAGGCAGCCGACAAGCAGGGCGATATCTCGCCGATCGACAGCCGCCGCGCCGACAACGAGGAGCGGCATTTCCGCTTCTACGTCAATGCGGTGATCGAGCATTCGGAAGAGGCGCCCGAGGAAACGGCGATCATCTATGCGGTGGAGACCACCGAGCAGAAGGCGCTGGAAGCGCAGATGGCGCAGACCCAGAAAATGAACGCCGTGGGCACGCTCGCCGGCGGCATCGCGCATGACTTCAACAATGTGCTCACAGCGATCCTGCTGTCGGCCGATCACCTGCTGATGTCGCTCAGGCCCGCTGATTCAAGCTTTGCCGACCTCATCGAGATCAAGCGCAACGCCAACCGCGCCGCGGTGCTGGTGCGGCAGCTGCTGGCGTTCTCGCGCAAGCAGACAATGCGACCGACGGTGCTTTCGATGACCGACGTGATCGGCGATTTGCGGATGCTGGTCGACCGTCTGATCGGCACCAATGTCAAGCTCGAGCTGGAGTTCGGCCGCGACCTGTGGCCGGTGAAGACCGATCTGGGCCAGTTCGAACAGGTGCTGATCAACCTGGCGGTCAATGCCCGCGACGCGATGCCCGAGGGCGGCACGATCACGGTGAGAACCCGCAATGTCGAATCCGACGAGGTGGCGCAGCTGAACTATCGCGGCATGGAAGTGGGCGAATATGTGCTCATCGAACTGTCGGACCAGGGCACCGGCATTGCGCCCGACGTGATGGAAAAGATCTTCGAGCCGTTCTTCACCACCAAGGATGTGGGCAAGGGCACCGGTCTCGGCCTGTCGATGGTCTATGGCATCGTCAAGCAGTCGGGCGGCTACATCTATCCCGAATCCGAAGTCGGCAAGGGCACCACCTTCCGCATCTTCCTGCCGCGCCATCTCGAGGACGAGGCCGAAAAGGCCGCAGCCGTGGCCGAAGCGGAAGCCGCTGCCGGCCGTGCGGCCGCCGAGGGTGCGCCGGTCAGCACAGCCAAGCCGGCCTCTGATGGTCCGGAGGACCTGACCGGCGGGTCTGCCGTGGTGCTGCTGGTGGAAGACGAGGAAGCGGTCAGGCGTGGCGGCAAGCGCATGCTCGAGGCCCGCGGCTACGAGGTCCACGAGGCCGGCACCGGCGTGGAGGCGCTGGAGGTGCTGACCGAACTCGAGGGCAAGGTCGACATCGTCGTCTCCGACGTGGTGATGCCCGAAATGGACGGCCCGACGCTGCTCACCGAGCTGCGCAAGGACTATCCCGACATGAAGTTCATCTTCGTCTCAGGCTATGCCGAGGACGCATTTGCGAAAAACCTGCCCGCCGACGCCAAGTTCGGTTTTCTTGCGAAACCGTTCTCGCTCAAGCAGCTGGCGACGTCCGTGCGCGAGATGCTGGACGCGTAAGGGTAGGTCGGGGACAGTTTACTTTCCCCTCTGGACTCCGGTCGTCCGGCCCAGTGCTTTGGTGAAAAGTAAACTGTCCCCGGGGTTTCGCGCTAACCGGCGATCAACCACATCCGCATCTTCCCTTGTGTACAGGGTTGCGTGGCGGCCCGTTCGATGCTCGTCTCTGGGTTGCAACGGGCGGGGATGGCGATGAGTCGGATGTGGATTGGTCACGCGCAGTTCAGCGGCGCACACGCGGTCTTCCGGGCTGGTCTGTTTGCCTGCCTGATGCTGACATTGGCTGGCTGTGACATGTTCGGGTTCCGCAGCTGGTCCTGGCATCAGAAGCTGACGCTGATGGTGGAGACGCCGGAGGGGCCGCGCAGCGGCAGCGCGGTCAGCGCCGCATGGTTCCAGATGACGCCGAAATGGTCGGGCGTCGGCGACAGCGCGGGGGCCAGCAACAGCTCTCTTTCGGGCGAGGCGGTGGTGGTCGATCTGGGCGAGGGGCGGTATCTGTTCGCACTGCTCAAGGGCTACAACGAGTTTACCGGACGTCTGGCGTTTTTCCCGCGACCGCAAAAGCCGCTCAGCAAGGAAGAGGACGCCGCGGTCTACGATCAGCTTGAAGCCCTGCGCGCTTCGACCGAGCTGCCACGAGAGCTCTACCCCCTTCTGGTCACCTTCGCAGACATCGACGACCCAGCGAGCGTTGCCCGCGTCGATCCCGATGATCTCGCAGCCCACTTCGGCCCCGGCTACGCGCTCTCCTCGATCACGCTTGCGATCACCGACGAGCCGGTGACCAAGGGCAGGGTGGAGGCGGTGTTGGGGTGGTTGGGCGAATACCCTGAACCGAAGTTAGGTCCCGCCACGGGCCAAACAACGAATATTCCGTTTAATCGTCGCGTTGCTCATGGCGACTTTATCAGGAGATAGTCATGACCGTTTCAAATGAGTTGATGCTCGCAATCCTGGCCATGGATTCCTACAATCGCGGGTATGATGCCGGCACCCGGTTTCAGTGATGAAGCGCCCCCGCCGTCGTCATCCCGGGGGGGCGACGAAGACAAGCAAAGCGACGTCGTTGCCGCTGGAATTCATTCTGTTCTCTCTCCACCCAACGTGACACGTGGATGGATCACGGTATGGATCCTCGGCTCGGTGGCCGAGGATGACGAACGAGAGAAGCCGAGGATGACGAGAGGAGAGCGCAGCAGGATCACGACAGGAAGGCGCAGCGGCGCGGCCAGCGTCGCGGGGCACAGGGTTAATTTCCGGGTGACAAAATATTCATCATCCTGCCGCATTTTCGGCTAGACTTCGCATTTCCAGATTTGCCAAGAGGGGCCATCATGAAATCCAAACTTTTGATCGCGGCGCTTGCCGCCGTCTTCGTCTCCGGCTGCACGACCGATCCCTATACCGGTCAGCAGAAGGTTTCCAACCTGGCCGGCGGCGCAGCGCTTGGTGCACTCGGCGGTGCTGCTCTTGGCACGCTGGCAGGCGGCGACGACCGCAGGAATGCGCTGATCGGTGCCGGTGTGGGCGCACTCGCCGGTGGAGCGATCGGCGGCTATATGGACCAGCAGGAAGCCCAGCTTCGCGCGCAGCTGCAGGGCACCGGCGTGTCGGTGACGCGCATGGGCGACAAGATCATTCTCAACATGCCGTCCAACATCACGTTTGACACCGACCAGTCTGCGGTCAAGCCGCAGTTCTATGACACGCTGAACTCGGTGGCGCTGGTGCTGCAGAAATTCAACCGCTCGCTGGTCGATGTGGCAGGCCACACCGATTCGACCGGGTCTGACAGCTACAACCTGACACTGTCGCAGCAGCGGGCGCAGTCGGTGACGAGCTACCTGATCTCGCAGGGCAACGATCCGCGCCGCTTCTTCACGCAAGGCTTCGGCGAAAGCCAGCCGATTGCCGACAACTCGACCGAGGCCGGCCGCGCCGCCAACCGCCGCGTGACCATCCAGATTTCGCCGCTGAGCTAGGCTCCAGCGAAACCAGACGTCTGAGGCGATATCAGACCCGGCTGCGAAAGTGGCCGGGTCTTTTTCGCGCGTGGGTGGGGCAGGCGGCTTTAAGGTACAGCGATCTCTAGGCCCCGTCATGCCGGACCTGATCCGGCGTCCAGCAGACCCGGCGTCTGCCGGGTCGAAGGACTCATTCAGCCCAAAGACTTGGGCTGGCTGGATGCCGGGTCGAGCCCGGCATGACGGTGAGGCGGGGCCCCTGCCAAAAACGGACTTTGAATTTGCCGTCGACGGGTTCGCGAGCCGGCATCGTGGAGCCCGGCATGGCGGACCTTTGTTGTTTCAGCCCAGCTCTTCCCCGCGACCGAACCCTATTCCCCATCCAGCCCCGCGGCGGTGCGAAGTGCCGCGTTGATGCGGTCCTGCCAGCCGGGGCCGTCTTCCTGGAAATGCTCGAGCACGGCGCGATCGAGCCGGATCGAGACCATCTCCTTGCCTTCGGGCACGGCATTGGTTTTCGGTGCCGCCTCGACGGGCTTGGTGGTGGCGGACTTGAAGGCGGCTTCGGCGCGGTCGAAGGCGCTGCCTGTGCGTCGGGTTGGCTTCATCGGGCAATCCTCTCGTGGTGACGGCGGCGGAAACCGGCGGTCAGCCGTTTGCTGCGGCGAGTTCGGCGGCGATGCGGGCGGCGAGGCGGGCATTGTTGAGCACCAGCGCGATGTTGGTCTTGAGGCTTTCACCACTGGTCAAGGTGAGGATTTCGCCGAGCAGGAACGGCGTGACGGCCTTGCCTTCGATGCCCCTGGACTTGGCGGTGGCGAGCGCCGCGGCAATGTGGCGGTTCATCTCGGCGGCCGCGATTTCGTCTTCCACAGGCACCGGG